>Ga0209573_1001480_pt1 | contig 36093 bp, 33 predicted proteins | sample TNRBio252014_DNA_FD_185870 | JGI IMG/M metagenome (GOLD analysis project Ga0209573, IMG submission 185870) | Wastewater treatment Type I Accumulibacter community from EBPR Bioreactor in Madison, WI, USA - TNR Reactor_6/25/2014_ DNA (SPAdes)... | ecosystem: Engineered > Bioreactor > EBPR >...
AGGCTTCATGATTGCGCGCATAGTTGCAAACAATGTGAGCAGCGATGGCCCGATAAAATCAGTTAATTTGAGCAGGAAAAGGCCGATGATTGCGCGCAAACCCGCCGATGATTGCAAGCGGCTACACTTAACCCAGTTTTCCGTTCCATGCTCCCTAAACCCATTATACAGCAAAGCGCTAATTGGGAAGTGCAATGTGGAGTATAGACGGACAAGCGTGCTGCGCTACTGGACTTTCTGCGCCCTTCAGTCCCGAGTTTTTCCTACCGCAGTGATCAACTATTCGATATTCTTGGCTCTCCTCAGCGCCAACAATAGACAGTACGATGCTCGAACGCAACTATCTGGTGACGGCGGAAGTCGACCGGCTCTTGGCGGCCACCCAGGGCAGCCGCAGCGCCGCCCGCGACCGCTGCCTGCTGCTGCTGACGTTCCGCCACGGCCTGCGGGTGTCGGAGGCGTGCGGCCTGAAACTGTCCCAGGTGGACGTGGAGAATCGGGTGGTGCATGTCCTGCGGCTGAAGAAGGGGTTATCCACCACCCAGCCGCTGCGCCCGGAGGAAATCCGGGCGATCAAGGCGTGGTTGACGGAGCGGTAGGCGATGCAGCCCGGTTCGAGAAGCGGTGGCGGTAAAAATTCAAGGCTTCCAGCACTCCCGCACGGACGGCCAGCCTGCCAGAATCCGCCCCACCTCGGACAACACGGCCGACAGCGGCTGATGGTCGTCCTGACCCAGCCCCGCCCCCAGATCGGCAACGGCCAGCCTGATGGTCGCCTTCGGCAGCTCGTCCAGTGGTCGGGGTTCCTCGCCCTCGGGCCGATCGAGGACGAAATCGAGACAGGCGACGACCGAGCGGCCGGTGCCGTGATCCTCGCCGTTCGGGCCTTTGATCCGCGCTTCCTCGTAGGCGCCCAGGCTCAGGACATAAGGCTCGTCGTCACGGGCGGGGTCATGGCAGTAGAGCGCCGCGTTGATGCCGGTTCCGGTCTCGGGATCGATCCACATCCAGGTCACGGTTTCGCCGGGCGTTAAGGTGGGGTCGATCCGCAAGTGGCGGCAGGCAGTGGCCAGCGTCAAACAGACGCCGATTAGTTGTTCAGCGTGGGGCATCATTTTCCAACTCCTTCACGCGCCAGGGGCGCAGGGACGGTAGCGGCGCAACGTCGCCGCGCTGTACGCCATGGGCGGGCTGTCCACCGGGGGCAGGTCCGCCCGATTAGACGCCTCGTGGGGGCCCATGTCCCGCGCCGGGTCTGCGGGCGGCTGTTTCTCCGAAGGGGCCAGCCTGTTGTACCAGTCGCGGTACTGGTGGCCGGCGTACCAGGGGGTCATCTCGCCCAGCACCGTCAGCGCGCCTGGCAGGGCGCTGGGCGGAATCGTGCCTTCCAGGGCGGTGCGGTTCCCTTCCAGTTGGATTTCCAGCGCGGGCCAGCGCGGATCGTGCAGCAGTGGCTCGTTCCGGCCGTGCGCGCCTGGCACGATCAGGTTCACCTCGCCGTCTCGGAGGATCAGGATGAAATCGACGCCGCGCTGGTAACGCTCCGGCCGCCCGCCGGTCTCGCTGGAGACCAACACCGTGCGCCGCTCGCGCCCATGGTCGTCCACGAACTGCCGGAGATGCTCGGCGGAGCGCAGCAAGACCGGTTGAGTGGTCAATGCCTCCAGCGTCAACTCCGAATGCAGCAAGATACCGCGCTCGCGCTTCCCGTCGGTGGTGGTATAGATCACCGCGCGGCCCAGATCATCGCGCGCGGCCATCTGGAGGGCGGCGTAGAGATTGCCCACCAGCAAATCGCGCCGTCGGGTGAAGGAACCGGCTTCTGCGGCGTCGAAAGCCTCCAGCAGGCGCTGGGCGTCTTCCGGTGCGCGGTGCAGGGCGTACTCCCCTTTGAGCAGGCTGTGCAGCGTGAAGGTCTTCAGCCGCTCCTCGCCTGGACAGGCGATGACGACCTCGTAGTGGCCTGGCAGATGCATCCCGTCGCGGTCGGGCGCCCGCACCCGCACGATCAGTCCGGCGTGCGTTTCCGATTCTCCCGCCTCGTCGTCGCCTTCTTCGTCCGCGCCCGTGCGTCCCACCGAACCGGGCGCTGGGGCTTGCCAGGTCACCGCCGCGCCGGGCGCGACGTTGCGGAGGAAATTCTCGATCCGATCGAGCTGGCGCGCGGTGCGCTGGACCGGGTTGTCCTCGTCGGGCGCGTTCAGGCCCGCCTCGACGGTCGGAAAGCCCGCGTAGCGCCCGGTGGGCTGGATGGCCTGCGCCAGCCGGGCGCGGCGGATGCGCCCGAAGGTGTCCAGCGCCAGGGCCGGGTTCCAGGTTGCCGCGCCGGCCGTCACCGCTGCGGCCACTTGCGGGCGGCGCAGCGGGCGGCGGGCCTCCTCGTACTCCACGGTGAGAAAGTCGATGGGGGCGTGGAACGGGCTATCGGTCTCGCCCGCGCCGGCCGGGGTGTTCTCGAACGTTTCCCGCCCCGCCTCGCGCGCTTTCCAGTCGCATTCGGCGGTGCGCAGCGGGTGGATGCCGAGGCTTTTCAGCTCGTCGAGCCGGGCGCGATACAGCCCGGCCAGCTCTTCCAGCACCGCTTCCTGCTCGGAGACCGGCAGCAGCAGGATCCGCGAAGTGACGCGGTTGATGTACCACTCCGGCGCCGCGTCGCGCGTTTCGTTGGGCTCGGCGGACAGCCGCCGGGCCTGGAACGGGTTCTGGCGCGCCCAGCGCCGGGCGATCTGGTTGCCCACGGGATTCAACAGATCCGGGATGTTCTTGGCCAGCGCCGCGTTGTCCTGGTTGCTGGTGGTGTTGGCCGAGAGCTGGCGCAGCTTGGCGTTCTGCATCGCGATCAGCCGCACCTCGCCGGGCAATTCGGTGGAGGGGGTGACCACGGTCGGCGCGGCGCACTGGCCCCGGCGATTGATCCGGCCCCAGAACTGGATGCGCTCGGCGACGTTCTGCGGGATTTGCAGCTCGAACATTGAGCGGGGCGCGGGGCTCCAGCCGGGCACGTCGTTGCGAGCGTGGGCGCTCAGGCCGGTGGAGCCGGAACGGGTCACGATCAGCCCCTGATACACGTCCGTGTTGAAGCGGAAGACGGTATCAACCCGGTTTTCCGGCGGGCGCGGGCGCACCCGCATGGCGCGGCCGGCCTCGCGCTCGACCCAATCGACCTGAAAGCTCCGCCCCGACAGCTCGCCGATGCGGTGGCCGCGCGCCTGGAGCGCGAGGCGCACGCTGTCGAGCGGGGAAAGCGATACGTCCGGGAAATCGTCGATGTCCTTTGCGATCCTCGCCGCCATGTCGAGCAGTTCCGGGCTGCTGATCGAGCGCCGTGCGGTGTTGCCGTAACGGTCGCGCTGGGTGTACTCCAGCATCCGTCTCAGGACGCGATGCAGGGCGTCCCGGTAGGTCATCGGCGGATAGTCCCGTCCCGCGAAGGGGTTGCCCGGCGCGGCTTCGTCCCTCGGGTTGTCCCGCTGGCCGGTGGCCTCCTCGGCGTCCGCGCGCTCCTCGTCTGGAGGATTGTCGTCGAACTCATCGGTGATGATCTCCTTGAGCAGGGCTTCCAGGGTGTTTTCGACCACGAACATCGGCTTGCGGCCGGCTTCGATCTCGCGCGCCCCGAACGCGATGGCATGGTCCACTTTCAGCGCCAGCAGGAACAACCGGTTGAGCTGGTACAGGCGTGAGCCGAAGTTCATGACCTGCAAGCCGGCGCGGTGGCCCTGGCGTTCGCCGTTCCCGCCATCCGGCGCAAAGAGCGTGTTCAGGCGTTGGTTCTCGCGCGAAACGAACGCCTCAATGTCGCCGCCCAGCCACGCCAATTTTTCCAGAACCGAAGCGAGTTGATCGGCCAGCTGCCGGTTGCGCTCGGCGCGGGCGGCGTCCGGTTCGGTGCGAAAAACGAGGTGGGACAGGTCGTGCTCGCGGCGGATCAGCACGCCGTCCTCGGCCAGCATCTGCGAGTAGACCTCTTGCAGCGGCGCGCCGCCCCGTCGCAGCAGCAGGCCAATGTCGTCGTTGCGGAACAGTACGGGCAATACCGAGGCATAGATCGCCAACGAGTCGGGCCGCTTGGCGTAGGTCGCGCTGGAAAAGACGGGCGGCCGACCGCTGGCTTCCAAGAGGCGCCGGACGTTTTGCGCGGTGTTGGAGTCGCCGCTGGCGTTGTGCGATTCATCGACGAGCACCTGCGCGCCGGTCGCCTGGGCGATCCGGCACAGCCAGTCGGTTTTGGGCGAGACGGCCTGGCACAACTGCGAGTAGGTGACCAGCACCAGATTCGCTCCGGCGGGCAGCGCGTCGGCCGCAACCGCGCGCCGGAGGTCGGCCGGTCGGCTGGGCCGCACCAGCACTGTGCCTCGCTCGGTGTCCTTGATCGGGGTGTCGAGGTTGACGATCAGCGGCACGATGTCGCCCCGCGCGCCGACGTGACTCAAATCGCGGTAGAAATCCGAAAACAGGTTGGGCTTTTCGGTCAGAAAAATCACCGGCCGGCGCTCGCGCCAAGCCCGCAGGCAGACGCCCGCCAGCACCCGGCCCTTGCCGATCCCGGTTTCGTCGGCCGCGATGAACCCCCGCCCCCGGTCGTGGGCGTCGAAGGCCAGCGCCAGCGCGTCGAGCTGTTCGGGCGCGAAGCGCTGCGCCAGCTCCGCTTCGCTCAGGCCCAGCGCGCGCCCGACGAATGCGTCCACCCCGCACCCCTGGCGCGCTTCGACCCGATCCAGCGCCCGACTGACGGCCGAGGCCATGTTGGCGGGAATCATGGTGGACGCCTCGCCCAGCGCGCTGCGGGCGACGTAGCGTTCCTGGAACACCAGCACTTCGTCGATCTCCTCCTCGATCGAAGGTTCCGGGTCTTGGCGGGGGGCGGTCGGATCGCCGGCGGCCGCCGCGCCCGAAATCGCCACCGGCGCGGCGCGCTCCAGGGCGCTGGGACCCAGCCGCGGCGCCAGCGCCTCCACCAGTGTCCACAGCTCGTCCCAGGTGCGGGCAGTCGGGGTTTTCTCGGGCACGGCCGGAAAGCCGGCGCCCTGTTCGCCGATCACGATCATCCGCAAGGGATAGTGGGCGCCCTGCGTGCCGTAGAGGTCGCCGTGCAGGCCGATGACCGCCTCAACATGGTAGTGATCCTCGATCAGGTTCAAAAGATAACGACTGCTTCCGGTGGGGGTGTCCAGGTCGTGGTTACGCGGGTGGTCCGCGCTGATCAGATAGACGGCCCGGCCCAGCGGGTGACGCTGCTTGAGCGTTTCCAGCAAGATCACCTGATCCAGCCGGTGCGTTGAAAAGGATACGGCGTCCAGCAAGACCCGCGGATGTGATCCGAGGTCCAGCCGGTGCTGGGACAGGTCGCCGAAGGGCGGGTTCGCCAGAATATAATCGTAAGGTTCCGCCGGGGGCGGGAGCCGCAAAATGTCGCTGGTCACGACCCGGGCCGCCGTCGGGCCGTCAGGACGGGCCAACCCCTGTCCCAATCGCCGCGCCCGCACGGCATCGATCTCGACGGCGGTGATCCGGGTATCGGCGGGCAGGCCCAATAACAGGGCGCCGTGGCCGGCGGTCGGCTCCAGCAGGGAGCGACCCGCGCCGAGGGGGCCGAGCAGGGTGCGGGCCGCCACCGCCAGCGGCAGCGGGGTGGAAAACTGGGCGAAAATCAGGGTGTCGCTGCTGCGGGTGGCGACGGGCGGCAGGTTGCTCGCCAGCCGTTGTGCGGCGCGATACGCGGTTTCCGGGGGCGGCGCGCCCTCGCGCCAGCCGGCATCGCTTTTCCAGCCGGCCCGCTCCCGAAAATGCCGGACGCTGGCCGCCTCCAGGGCTTCCCGCAGTGCGTGCGGGGAGGGGGGCTGCCGGCCGGCCGGGACCGCGAGGGCGCGGGCCAGTTGCGCGAGAGCCTCCGAGGTGAGCTTTTCGTCCCGCTCGACCCGGAAGATCAGGCCGGCCACCCCCTCCGGCAGTTGCTCGGGGTCCGTCAAGCGCAAATAGTCAACGTCCGCCAGTGGCCCGTCATCCCCCTCGGGGTCGCCCACCAAATAGCGATTCTCCGCGCCGTCTTCATAGACCTGCTGACCGCGCCGGTTGATCCCCAACAGCGTGGCGTTGTGGATCTGATGGTCGACGTTGCCGGTTTCGGCGGGCGATGGGATCGCCGGCGCCACCGGCACGACCCGCACCACAGTCTCCCGCGCCATTTCCTGCACGGACGCTCGCGGAAAATGAACGCGCACGTCGCGAAAGGGCAAGGTCGGCTCGGGATGGACCACATGGCCCTGCCGGGTTCGCCGGAAGCCGAGCGCGGCCAGCGCGGCGCCGTGGGCGGCGGTGTCGCCCGCTGCGACCAGCGCCACCCGCCCTGACGGCAACCGCACTGCGTGTAAAGTGATCCCGTAGGGCGATAGGTCGATCCAGCGGATTTGAGTGGTGGGTTCCGTCATCAAGATTCTTCTCCAAGTCTGCGATGCATCAAAGTCCAGGCGCGGGCGCCCGGCGCGGCGGTGCGCTGGTCGGTGGTGTTGCGGGATGGGCGGGGATCGGATCGGCGGGTCTCATGCGATCGCTCGCCGCCGGCGCAGCGGGTCGTTCCTCTAGTGCGGCGTCGAGGGCCGCAGCGTCGAGTTCGAAATCCGCATCGTCCAGGGTCGGGATATCCTCAACGGAGGCCGGCGCCATCGGGGGTTCGGCCTCTGGGTTGAATGCGGCAACAGGGGTGGTTACGGGAGACGCCCAGGTCAGGTTCCGGCTGGGTACGGTCGCCAGGGAATAAACGGGACCCCTATCCAGCCTGAAGGGACCGGCGACGACATAGGTGCGCTCGTCCTGTTGCTGCAAGACCAAGGCGACGCGGGACACCGCTTCGGGATCGTGGCCGAAGGCGAAGGCGACTGAGCGCAAATCAGCGGCGGAGTCCGATTGCAGGATCGACTTGATGTCGTTGGCCAAACCCATGGCGTTCTTGCTGGCGACCAGCACCGTGTCGCGCGGCAGGAACTCGATGTGCAGCAGGCCCTGGCGGGCGGCCTCGAACAGCACGTCGTTGTTGATACCCTGGATGAGCGAGAACTGGTCGACCATGATGTGCTCGCCGGTTTCGGGATCGGCGACCGGGTGTCCATCCTCGTCGAAGCCCGGCGCTCGCGACAGCAACTGGGTTGACCAGTCAGCCACATGCTCACCGCGCATCAGCGGCTGCCAGCGGGTCTCGACCGACTCGCCGACCCCGATGCGGGTCAACACGCTTCGGTAGTGGTCGGTTGCAAGGAGCGTGTTCAGCGCCCGTGCCGCCTCCGCTTCGTCCCGGACCGGCAGGGCCTGTTCCGGGCGGAGCACCGGTAAGCGCAAGTTGACCGACACGCCTTCCTGCGCCCGGGCGCTCCAGGCCGCTTCCAACTTTTCCTTCAACCCGTCGCGCTTGAAAGTGACGGTCTGCCAGCGGGTTCCCGATAGCGCCCGCGCTTCGATCCGGTCCAGCCCCAACGGCCAGCGGATGCGCTCCGGTTCGCCGGGCGCCCGATGGACGTTGGTGAAATCCAGCACCGGCATTTGGGCGTACACCTGCACCACCGTCCGGTTCTGGTGATGGTTCATCTCGCCTTTGACCTTCTGAGCGGAGATACAGGTGTTGATCCACCCGACGCTGAGCGTTCCCGTGTCGCGGTCGCGCCAGACGTTGCCGAAGGCCAGGACCGAGTCGGGGCCGCCGCCGACGCCTTTATTCAGGTTGTCCTTGCACTCCTTGACGCGCTCCGGGCGCACGGTGAAGGTTTCGGTCTGGCCAGCCGTCGTGTGGGGGCCGTTGAACAGGGGGGTCGCCTGCAAAATCAGCGTGTCGCCCTGGGTGTCCGGAGGCGCTTCCAGCTTTGCGATCACGTTGCACGAGAGGTGGGGGGTTGGCGCTTTGGCGGTCGCGCCGTGAGTGAGAGCGCCCGACCGCTCTTTTAATTCATCTATTTTAGACAACATATAAATATTATCTCTTGTGGTGGGTTGGAGGGTTTACTGAAAGGAGGACGACCGATTCAACCCGGCCCGCGAGGGGCCAGGTCTCCGAACTGGCGGACCGTCGCCTGCGCGGCGCTCCTCGCCGGCGTCACCAGCGGTTCATCCGCCTTGCGGCGCGAGAGGCTGGATCGGTAGTCGGTCTGCCGCAGTTCGGCTTCGGGAAGGCCTTTTTCGGCGATGAGCCACTGCGCCGCCGCCTCCAGATCGAGGATCGGGTCGCTCGTGGCGCGGGCGGTCTCGGGATCGCCGCCCAGGTCGCGCACCAGCGCGACCAGCGCGGCGCTATCCCATTTGAAACGCAAAAACGGTTCCCGCTCGGTCTCGGAGAGCCGGGCATCGATGGCCTCTGCATTCCAGGCGGGGTGCGGTTTGATGTGGATCGGCCCGCTGGTCACGGCGTCGGTTAACCCGTGGGCGCGGCAGCACGCCAACAGGGTTTCGCGGGCCGCCTCGTTCAAGGTTTTGGCTTCCTTGGCGAGCACCTCCAGCCGCATCCAGCGTTCGGCCAGGGTTTCGATTTCGGTTTTAGCCTCCAGGGAGAGGTCGGCCAGATTCAATGCCAGAGCCGTGCGGGTGGGCCAGTTGGGCAATTCGCCGGTCAGGACGTGGCCGTTCCAGTAGTGCTCGCCCGCGGCGATAATCTCCTGCTCCAGGGCGGGATCGCGTGTGCAGAGGAACACCTCAGGACCGCCGCGCCGGTGGTTCCAGGCGACGATGGCCCGAAACCCGACGGGAATCCCCCAATCCTCGGCCAGCAGGCCGATCTGGTGAAGCTGGCAGCGATGGCCGAGCTCCAGCTCGGTCATCGGCTCCGCCGGGACCTTGTAATCCACCACGCCGAGGACGCCGTTAATGTCCAAAAAATCATCCGGGGTGGCCTGCATCCAGGGCCAGCGGGTCGGGGTGTGAGCGGCCACGGGTTGCGTCAAGTCGGTGCGGCGGACCGCCCCACTGCGCCGTAAAAATTCGGCGCGCACCAGCGGCTCCATGATGAGGCCCCGACGCTGGTGTTCATCGGCCGGGGTGGGGTGTTCGAGCAGGAGCTTGCGGGCGACCAGCTCGCGAGCGGTCATGAAAGGCGAATAGTCGCCGCGCCGCTCGCCGACCAGTACGCCGATCTCGCTGGCGCCAAAACCGCCCAACCGGCGGAGGTGTTGCTCGGGCGTGAGGCCGCTCCAGGGCGCGTCGGAGGTCGCTCGTTCCGCCAGCGCGGCCCACCACGCGTCGATGTGCTGCTCGGTGAAAAACCGCCCCTGGGGCAGTCGCCGGATCTTTTCCTTCAGAATGTCGTTCATGGCGCCCCTCTACGCATGGCGCGGTTAAAATAACCTGAAATAAATATATACCTTTAACAAAATATAAATAAGTCTATAATATCATTTATAGCACGACCCATCGGGAGAGGTTAATGAATTCACCTGCACCGGCGGCCCCGACTTCGGAACAAGAGCATCCGGCGGTGGACTCGCCGCCGGGAAACGGAATACGGGGCCTCGCGCCGGTTCACGATCTGCTGCGGGACTACGAGTTAAAAATGAGGTGGTCCCTGCTGGGAAACCTGCTGCTGGGTATCGCGCTGACCGCCAGCGTGTCGGGAAACGTCTGGACGCTCCTGCATCCCCCGCAACCGGAGTATTTCGCCACCACCGCCGACGGCCGGTTGATCCCGCTGATTCCGATCAGCGAACCCTACGTGCCGCAAGAGGTGTTGCTGGGCTGGGTCTCGCAGGCGGTCACCCAGGCGTACACCTTCGATCATGTTCACCAGCAAGAGCAGCTTTCGCGGATGCGCGAACTGTTCACAGCGCCAGGCTTCAACAGTCACCGCAAAGCGTTGGAGGATTCGGGGCTGTGGACGGCGGTCAATGAGCGGCGACTGGTCACGCAAGTGGTGGCGACCGCCCCACCGATCGTCACCCATCAAGGGGCGTTAGCCCGGCGGTATGTCTGGCGTTTGGAGGTCCCGATCAAAATCAGCTACCAGGGGGCCTCCAGCCTGAGCGCACCGCAGGAGAACCTCGCCGAAGTGCTGGTGGTGCGGGTGCTCACCAGCGAGCTGCCGCGTGGCTACGCGATCCACCAGCTCGTCACCCGTCCCGGGGGGAGCCGCTGATGCGGGCCGCCGTGCTGCTGCTGGCCGCATGGTGGGTCGTAGCCCTGCCGGTGACCTTCGCCGCGCCTGCCCCGGAGGTTGAACCGCCGGCCGAGGTGGAAAACGGGGGATGGCCGGACGCCGATGCTTCGGGGGCGGAGGCGACCGTTCGCCCCCTCGCCGCCGCGCCGCCTCTTCCGCCGCCCCCGCCCGGCCATCCGGCTACCGCAACGGGCGGGGGCGAGCGCGGCCGCCAGGCGAAACGGGAACGGGCGCGGGAGCGGGCGTTCGAGCAGACCGAGGATGTGACGGTCCCGATGACGCCGGACCAGTTGCAGTCCTTGATCCAGTCCTTGAACCTCACCGAAGCGGTGTCCTCGATCCACACCCCGCCCGAGACCGTGATGACCGCCGAGGCACTCGACCTGAACGCCCCCCGCCCGCCGGTGGTCCGGGTCGGCCAAGGGTACGGCACCAGTCTCGTGTTCACCGACCGCACCGGAAAAATCTGGCCGATCACGGCCTTTCAAGGCTTCAACAAGGGGTTGTTCGACGTATCGGCCAGCACCACCACGGGCAACAAGGAAGATTTGCCAACCGTCCTGGTGGTGCAGCCGGTGGCGGGGCGGGGCGCGGGGAATCTGGTGGTCACGCTGAAGGGGCTGGACACACCGGTGGTGGTGACGCTGGCGCTGGGCCAACGGATCGTGGACGCCCGCAAGGAGTTCAAGCTGCCGCTGGCCGGTCCCAACGCCGCCACAGAATATCGCGCGGCCCGCCCCGGCGGGATCGAGGCGGCGCTGTTAAACGTGCTGAACGGGTTGCCGCCCACGGCGGCGGCCGTCCGCGTGCCAATCGGCGGGGTAGAGCCGGAGGCGATGGCATGGCGGGTGGGGGACGATCTGTACCTGCGCACGGTGGCCGAGGTCTACAGCCCGGAATACAGTCAACGCGCCAGCCACCCCAGTGGGCTGCACGCCTACCGGCTGCCGGACGTACCGGTGCTGCTGGTGAGCTACAACGGCAACATGACGGAACTCACGACGAAGGAGTGATGAGCACCCATGGTTTTCCCGATCCAGAATAAACCCGCTCTCTGGTTAGCCCTGGGCGGGATCGCGGCCGTCGCCGCCTTCATCGGGTTTAACTGGAAACCGGCCATTCCGTTATCGGCCGATGCTCGCGCTCCGAACATCGGGGAAGTGAGATCGGTTCCGGGCGGCCCACAGACACCCGAGTATGCCCGCTTGCAGCAAATGGCCGATGAGCGACGAGCGAACCGGGCGCGGGAAATGGCCGGCAGCGCGGTGCCGTCTCCGCCCGAACTGCACGCCCTGCCGGCCGACGAAACCTCTGTGCCTGCGCCGAGCGGCAACCGTCAGCCCGCCCAGCGACCTGCCGTGCCATCGGCCCCACCCTCGCACCCGCCGCCGGACGAGACAGAACGGCTGACCAGCGAGTTTGCCCGCTCAATGCAAGATCAGACCCAGCAATTAATCACCTTCCGGCAGCGGTTCGAACCCGCACCGACCCGGATGGTGACGTTTGAGGATAGGAAGGGTCAGCGCGAGCGGGCAGAAGCGCAAGCGCGCGCCGAACGGCGTCTGGACGAGGCGCAATCCGCCCAACCTCGCGACCGGCGCGGTCTATTGCGGCCGGGCGACATCCTCTATGCCGTGCTGCAAACCACCATCAACAGTGATGAGCCGGGCCCGGTGCGGGCAAAAGTCGTGGGCGAGCGGTTCAAAGACGCGATCCTGTTGGGCGGGTTGAGCCGGTTCCCGCCGGTGTCGGGCCGCCGGCCGGAACGAGTGATGGTCAAATTCAACTACCTGACGACGCCGGATCGGGTGACCTATCCGATCGATGCATTCGCTATCGATCTCGGAACCGCGCGAACGGCCCTGGCGACCGGCGTGGACCATCACACTCTGGAACGCTGGGGTTCCCTGCTGGCGGCCAGCTTCCTGGAGGGCTACGGCGCTGCGGTCCGCAACAAAAATCGTATTTCATCCGTAGGTCTTTTCGGCAACGTGGTCACGGTGCCCAAGGACGATATTGACCACGAGGACATCGCGCTGGAGGCCCTGGGCACCGTGGGCCAGCGAATGGGCGCCGCGGTCGGCGAGAATTTCCAGCGGCCCAACACCATCACCGTAGACGCGGGCTCCGGTCTCGGTGTGTTGATCGTCACGCCGACGTCCAACGACCGGGAAGACGGACAGCGCATTGCGGGCCCGCCGCCGTTCACCCGCGACGGGCCGCTCTCCGCCGACCTTCCTGCCGGCGACGCGGCTGACCCGCGCCGTATCCGGTCAGCCGCTCACGCGGGCGATTCCGCCGATCCCGGGCGGGGACGCCGGCCGACCCCCAACGGATGGCCGGCCCTTGAAGCACCGGTCGTCTCACCTTCCGAGTCGGCCCATCCCCCTTCCACTGCCGAGTAGACCCCATGCCCGATCTCCCGAAAATCGAAGACCCGACCGAGGACATGGTCACCGGACCGCCGACGGCAGCTGATGCGTCCGCTACCGCCGACGATCCCGAAACGGTTCAGCCGGTCAAAGCCCCGGCACACCGTCTGCCCCGCATCGGAACCGTCGTGACATACGTGGTCTTGGCGCTCGTCATAGTGTACGGCGCGGCCGGCTTTCTGCGAGAGGCCGACCTTTACGATATAGGAAACGGGTGGGCGAAGCCGGCTTCGCCCAGCTTGTCCAGTCTATCGGCCAGCACCGCCACTGCGCCGCCCGTCTCCGCGCCCGTTCCCGCGAAGCCGGCAGAACATTTTGCCGGTCCTCTTCGCGACCAGCCGCCGCGCGCGCCGCCCGCCGATCTGCCGCAGTTCACCCTCCGCGACGGTGAGCCGCACGATTTTTTAACCGATCTGGACGCAGAAACCCTGAAACGGTTGGCGGATCTCCAGGGGCAGATGGACGGTCTGGGCGCGCTGGCGAAGAGCTTGAATCAGGCGGTGCGGGCGCTGGCGCGAACGGCGGGTCAGCAGCAGCAGACAGAAGCCGCTTACCAGGTCCGGGTGCAACAGGAGATGGCCGCCGCCCGGCAGGAGATCGCGGCTCTACGCGCTGCCGTGCAAGAGGTCGAAGCGCGCCTGAAGCGTATTCAGGGGGTAACAGGCGCCGTCACTTTCAAAAGCGACGGGACGACCGTGACCGGCGGTCGCCCGCTGCCCGGCTGGTCAGTGAAAGCGATCAGCGGCGACCGCGCCTGGCTGCGGACGCCAAACGGTCGGGAGGTGACCGTGGTCGCCGGCGAGCGACTGAAAACCTTGGGTGCAGTGCACACGGTTGACGCGGTGCGGGGCGTGGTGGTCATGGGTGACGGGCGCGTGGTGCGGTAGATCGAGGTGGCGTTCCGCATGAAACGGCGGTTCGTGCCGCCGGACGAGAGGTCATGCTAATCGTCGGGCGTTGCCGCCGTCGCTTGAGAATGGCCGCGCCTCCGTGCCCCGCCGGCGCTCGGCGTGGCGCGCCTGCACCGCCCGGTTGCTCTCCCCCAGCCGGGTCGGCACGCCCCGGCGCTCCAGGGCGGTGGCGGCTGGTCCCAGGTGGATCGTGGCCTCCCGGTCGATCGCTTGCGCCTCCAGACTCCGGTGATCGACCCGGGCCTCGACCCCCGCCTCGCACAGCCGCGCGTTCTGCACCTCGGCGAACCGTGCCCGCCAGCGCCCGATTTCGCCGCTCTTGAGGTCGTCCAGCTCGCGGGTTTTCGCGCCGAATCCCGCCGCCGTCAGCCGGCGGGTGGTCAGCAGAAGGTGGGCGTGGTGGTTGCGTTGGTCGCCGGCCCGGCCCGGCCGGTGGATCGCCACGTCGGCGGCGCAACCGTGCCGTTCGACTAATTCCCTTGCAAAATCAACCGCCAGCCGCTGCCGCTCCCCGGCATCCAGTTCGGCGGGGAGGGCGATTTCAAACTCGCGGGCCACCGTGGAGTTCTTACGGGTCTCCGCTTGTTCGGCGGCGTTCCACAGCCGCGCCCGGTCGCTCGCCCAGTCGGGGGCGGTATCCGGCAACACCAGCACGGCGGCCTCGACCCCGGTGCGGCGTTGGTAATCGTGAATCACCCCGGTGCGCTCGTCGGTGATCCGCGCACCGGCACGGTAGGCCGCCGCCGCCGTGGCGCTGCGCCCGTGGGAGCGGCTGATCGTCTTGGCCGAAAGATGATAGGTTGCCATGGTGGCTTTTCTCTGGGGTCGAGGGGCGAAGCCCCCGCGCACGCAAACCGAGTCCGCTCGGCACCGGTCAGCCCACTGGCCCGACGCGAATATAGACCACGTCGGGTTTCGGCAGGGTGGCGGCATAGGGATTCAGCGTCGTTCGCGGCTGGGTCAGCTCCTCGGCGGTCGGCAGCCGGAACACCGGTGGGCCGGGCGGCGCGCCGTAATCGACCCGGATGCTCTGGAGAGCGGTCAGGTCGCGGACGTACATCATCTGCACATTGGGCCGGAGATCGTCTTTCAACCGAATGCCGGGCAGCGACAGCACCACCGCGCGCAAGTGGCGAAACTCCGGCTCGGCCAGCAGGCGGGACAAGAGATGCGGGTGGCCGCTGAGGTCCGCGAACGTCAACGGCGATTCCCGCTTGAGGAGGGGATGCCCATCGTCCGCCAGATAGCGCGCGACATGATCGTGGATCGCTTCGGCGACCTCCAGCCCGGTGTAAAGCTTGTTCAGCCAGAGCACCTCGACCTGGGGCAACCGCTCTGGCGTGAGCTGGCGACCCGAAGCCTGGACCCGGTCGAACCGCGTGGTCACCCGCGCGCCGATGGCCCGCCACTCCTGCCGCTGCGCCCGGTGCAGCGCCTGGCCCATCAGCCCCGGTGCATTGATCCCGTACAAGAGCGAGACGCCACCCGCCGGCAGGCGCAAGGTCGGGTTGGTCGCCGGGGCGTCGGGCAGAGGAGCCTCTCGGGGTATCGGCGCGTTGGCCGGCAAAAACAGCCCGGTCAGCAGGGTGGGCTTGAAGACGCGAAACGGGGGTTTTTCGGAGGGTGTGGTCATGGAGGTCGGTGCGTTGAGAGAGGATTTTTCTTGACTGCGCGTCATCGGTCACACCGCGCGCGGTCGGTAGCAGCCGTTCGCGGTGCAGTACTGCTCGTTCTCTTTTTACGGTATTATCGTCTATAGGATAACAAAATTTAGCCTTATCATCCCGACCGGTTGACCTGACTGATGTTTTCGCCCTCACCGCCGGATTCTTCCCCGTTCGATCTCGAACTGCGCGACCGCCCGGTCTGCGGCCGGGACGTGCTGTTCTTCCAGCAGTGGTTCAACACCACGCTGGCCGAGACCTGTTACCTGTTCGGCCTGAGCCTCCCCCGGTGGCAGCAGATCGCCGAACAGCCCGACGCGCCGGTGGGTGACCCCGCCGTGGCGTTGCTGCTGTGGGCGCTCGCCACCTATCCCGAGACCCGCTTTCTGCCGGCCTTTCCCGCACCGGTCGAGGTGTACCCGCTGTTCAGGAGCGTCGCCGTGCAAAGCACCGGTACGATGGCCCGCCACCGCCAGACTCACCTGGGCAAGACCGCGTTCGGCCTGATGCTGGGGCGGGAGATTACCAGCATGAACCGGTGGTCCTCCGAAACCCGGTCCCGCCCGCCCGGCCCGCAAATCGATCGGCTGCTGTTCGTCCTGCGAAACATCCTGCTGACCTACGGGGTCACCGGCTTTGACGCCTGGTTGGAGCGGGTGACGCTGGAAGCCGAGGCGCGGGATTTGGTATTTTCATCCCGGATGACCTCCTGGTCGCGGATGATCGAGGCGCGCCCCGGTCGTCCGGCGCACGGCAAGGCCCAACTCTCGCCGAAACCGAGGGTAGCGGTGGCCCAGCGCCCGGCCGGCCGGCTGGCCTTGGCCGATCCCGCGATGGTCGGCCTGCGCCACCGGCCGGTGGACGGCAACGATCTGATGCTCTTGCAGCAGTGGACCGGCGCCAGCATCGCGGAGTGCTGTTACCTGCTGGGGATCACCGTGAGCCGCTGGCACGAGTACCGCCTGCACCCCGACCGCCTGCTGGGGGACGTCAGTGTGTCGCTGCTGACCTGGGCGCTGCTGACCTATCCCGAAGCCCATTACCTGCCGATCTTTCCCGATCCGGCGGCCGTCTACCCCGGCTACATGCACGCCGTCCGCCACGGCGGGGCGGCCTTGCCCGACCCGGACACCGCGTTCAGCCTGCTCCTGGGCCGGGAGCGCGCCGCCACCGCCCGCTGGCGGGCGGGCTGCTGCACGCGCCACTCGCTCCAGCCCCCGGTGCGTCGCCTGCTGCTCGTGCTGCAAACCCTGTTGACCACCCGGGGCGTGCCGGGCTTTGATACGCTGGTCGACCGCGCCCGCCTGGAGGCCACCGCCCGCGGCTTCGATCTGGATTCGCCGGCCATGACCACCTGGGCGCGGCGCGCTCCGTACCGCCCGCGGCGCGCCGGTGCGCGGCGGTCGCCGGGTCGGCCGCCAAAGCACAAGGACCCGCCCAATCTGATGCCCGCGCCGGAAAACTGAGGCTCGACGCCGCGCGTTTAAGGCGATCCACCGGGGGCGCTAAAGCCGCCCGGGCGCCGCGCCGGCTGGAGCGCCCCCGGTGGATCGGGATGGCCGAGCTTGAAGCCGTATTCCGCCGCCAGGCTCGTGCAGAGTGCCCGATAGGCGGCATCGCCCTCGACCTGGAAGGCGCCCCACTTCTGCGCGGCCAGTTGCAGCGCCGCGCGCACGGTGTCCCGGTCGTGTTCGGCGTGAACGACGATCTCGCGGCCGCGATCCACGAAACCGGTCACGCCATCGGGCGCATCGGCCCGGCGGTAATCCACCCGCCGACCGTAGACGACCGCGACGAAGGCCCGCAGGTCGTGGGCCTGGAGCGAGGCCGGATGGGCTTCCTTCTCCATCAGGACGATCAGCCGCGCCCGCGGCCGGCGGGCCGTACCCGCAGCGGACTCGGCAAGCCATTCCGCATAGCCCGGAAAACCACGGCCCCAACGAGCGCGCAGCAACGCCCGCTCCCGCTGCTGCTGCTCTCGTAAAACGATGCGCTCGGTGGCCTGCCGGGCCGCCAGCAGACTGCGTTGAATGTTCAACGCGGCCCCGTGCCCGTGCCAGCCACCCGGCGGGACTGACCGATACAGGACGTCCCGCTGTTCCCGGTGGTCCGCACTCAATCGGGTTCGCTGGTGGTGCTGGCGATCCCGAACCGTCCGCGTTTCGTCCCGTTTCCCGGTCTGGTAGTGCGCGCGCGCGGCGTGGTACTCGGCCCAGCGCGGCACGTCCCTCCGGTCGGGTTCGGGCGCCCGCGCGCCGGCGGTCAGCCCTTCGCCCGCGGGATCGTAGGCCCCCAGCCGCCGCTCTACCGCCCGCAGGCGGCACTCCCGACCCGCGCGCGAGGCTTTCACTGCGGTCTCGCCGACCCACAGCAGCGCCCCGCTGCCCTGGCGCGTGTAGCGCAGTCCGATGGCCGCCAGCCGCGCGTGCAGGTCCGCCCAGCTCGCGGCGGCCCGGATCAGCGGCGCGCCTTCCTCAGCGGCGATCCGCTCGGCGGCGGGGGCGCGGCCGGCGGGGGTGGGGGCGCGGGGAACCGCGCCGGTGGGTGGACCGGGCGGGAGGTCGGCGTACCCCTCCCGCCGAACCGTGCCATTCGCCTGCACCCGGTAGCGGCCGTGGGTCTCGCGCGGCCAGCCCTGGGCGTGCTCGATGCGGGCCACCGCGCGGTGCAAGGCTTCCAGGTCGAAGCCTTTGTTGATCTCGACCACCCTGCGGGTGATCGGATGCACCCGGTTGATCATCAGATGCAGGTGGATGTTGTCGGTATCGACGTGCAGGCCGTACAGCGCCTGATGGCCGTTCAGTCCCATCTCGTCCAGGAACAGATCGACCGCGTTCTCAACCTGCGCCGGGGTCGGCTGCTCGCCCGCCCGCCAGCTCAGCACGTAATGGTTGATCGGGTCCTTGCTGTGCGCGGACTCCTCGGCCAGCGCCAGCATCTCCGTTTTTTGCCCGGCGCGGGCGGTGGCCTGAAAACCTCGCGCGCCGCCGTGGATGCATTTCTCCCGATCCGGCTCCGCAAACGGCCGCCGGGCGTAATCGGCCAGCCCGGCGACTCGCGCCGTTTTGGCCGCGTGGGCCACCGCCCGCGCGTTCGGTGGGGCGCGTTCGGGCGAGTCAATGTAATCGGCCAACCGCTGCACGCGCACCGGCAATGCGGCCCCCTTGGCCGGATTGCGAATCTTTTTACCGATCACGGCGCCGCCTTCCGCGATCCGTCGCCTGGCGGGGGGGCGCTCAAACAGTCGATCGCCTCCCGCTGCGCCGCCAGGATCGCGGCGATGTCTTCGTCGTGAACGCCTGCGCTTTTCACCGCCAGCGCTTGCACCCGCACGCACGCCTGGCGAAGGTGTTCCACCGCCGCCCGATGGGGTTCGAACAGCACCTTGAGACCCAACAGCCGCCGGCGCGCCAACGCGCTGGCCGTCAGTCGCGCCCGGTTCGCCATTGCCCAAAAAACGGCCTTCTCCTCACGGGTCAGGCGCACCTTGAGCACGGCGTCCAAGGTACCCGCCCTACGACGCGGCGCCGCCCGCTGGGTCGCTTTCACGTCCAACACCGCGTCCCCCGTGCCCAACCCGTGTTCGTATCCTTCCAGCAGGCGCTGTTGCGGCGATGCAGTAATCACTTGACCCTGCTGGAGTCGCGTTCCGCAGTGCGGGGTGATCGGTTCCAGCGTCTCGATCGGATCGGGTTCGGGCCGTTGCCCGCTCCCCCCGGCAACGGTGAAACCCGTTTTGGGAACACCGGCTTTCGACGGGCCTGATTTCTGCATCTTGAAGGTCTCTCATGCCAGGGCTGGAAGGGACCGCCCATCCTCAAAAAACCCCGCCGCGAGACCCCACGGGTCGGTGCCTGCGAGAAGCGTAGCGCCGAGCGGGCGTTTGCGAGTTGTGGCCACAACTCCCATCCTGTAATCATTTTGGCGCCACCCCCACCGCTGGTTTCCCGCGCCCTTTGGATAGCGTTTTGATCGTTGTTCGGAGAATTCCATGGAGAATTTCGTGCGAATGGATCGTCCACCGACGCGGATACTTCCGTGGAGAATTCCATGGAGAATTTCGTGCGAATGGATCGTCCACCGGCGCGGATACTTCCGTGGAGAATTCCATGGAGAATTTCGTGCGAATGGATCGTCCACCGACGCGGATACTTCCGTGGAGAATTCCATGGAGAATTTCGTGCGAATGGATCGTCCACCGGCGCGGCGATTTTTCTTGATCATTTCGCGGGGAATGTCCTGCGACCGGCTCGGAAAGTGGCATCGAGAATGTCCTGCGAATGGATCGGCGACCGGCTCGGAAGCGGCCGGGGAGAAGGCTCTGGCGACTTCCCCCCTGTCGATCGGTCACCGGAACGGCCCTCTGTTTCGGGTATTCCATCGGACGAACTTTACAATTATAATTTAAATATAGAGATATATTTAATTATAGATTTGATGTTCGTTTTTAACGAATGATTGTTTTATGCTATTGATAGTGCTGATTAAATTATCAACAATATCATTCTACAGGATGTTTTGGAGAGTAATTTTATCGAGAAACCGGACCGCCGCGCGCGCGGCGGCTTTCATCCCGTGGAGTCCGCCATGCCCAAAAAGCGGGTCGATCACACCGCGAAACTGCCCGACCTCACCCGGATGCTCGACGAGTTGCCCGACGTTTCCGTCGGCCCGGGCCGCACCGACACCCAGCGATATTTGATCGAGCAGTTGCGCGGCTCGCTGGTGGCGGCGATCGCGGAGCGCGGCTACACGGTCGCCTCACTGGCCCGACACCTGCGGGCGAAAGGCATCGACATTACGGTGTCCACCCTGCATCGCTACCTCGGTCACACCCGCCCCTATCGGGTCGCCTATCGCCGGCGACCCGGGCTTTCCGATCCCGCCGACCCGGGCGCCGAACCCGGCGGCGGAAACGGGTGGCCGCCGCCCGCCGGGGCTTCCCCCGAAGCGGTGGCCCAGCGGGAGGCCGCCCTGGCGGAAACGTTTTTGACCGCCGCGACTACCGCGCCCGCCGCCCCGGCGCCGGACGCGCCGGCCCCCCCCGCTCGTGGGACGTTCGCGCCGCGCCCGGAACGGCCCATCGACTGGTTGCCGAAGAAAACCGGCCGTCCCTGATCAACCATCGGAGTCCCCATCGTCATGCACGCCTCCGGGTTCAAACCCATTTTCCTGGTCGCCGGCTGCAAGGGCGGCGTCGGCAAGTCGATGGTCAGCCAAGCGCTGGTGGACGATCTGCTCCAGCGCGGCGAGCCGGTGCTGTTGGTCGAGACCGATACCTCGGTGCCGGATGTCTGGCGCGCGTGCGGGAAACTGCCGGGCGTTACCGCCCTCACGTTGGACCTGGACGACATCGACGGCTGGATCGCGTTGAGTACGGCCCTGTCCGAACATCCCCGGCAGGTGGGGGTCGTCAACACGGCCGCCCGCAACCAGCCAGGGATCGTGGCCTACGGCCCGGTGCTGAACCGGGCGCTGTTCAAGCTGAATCGTCGACTGGTCACGCTCTGGGTCATCAATCGGCAGCGGGACAGCCTGGAGCTGTTGGAGGATTACCGGAAGGTGCTGGCCGGCTCGCTGACGCACGTGCTCCGCAACGGCTATTTCGGGCCGACCGACAAGTTCGAGCTGTACAACGCCTCGCCTCACCGGAAAGCCATTGAGGCTGACGGAGGCCGGTCCCTGACCTTCCCTGATCTGGCCGACCGGGTCTGCGACCGGCTGTACACCGAGCGGCTGGCGATCGCCGAGGCTCTTGACGACGCGGCGGCGCGGATCGATTTCGGGAGCCGCATCGAGCTGGAGCGCTGGCGGGAGGAGGTCCACGCGCTGTTCGACGCGATCGTGCCGCCCGCGCTTAAACCCCGATCGATCCACCGAACGGACGGCGAGGCCGACACGACGGTCATCACGACGGCCGATGCGGCGATCGTCTGACGGTGGCCTCGACCTCTTCCAGCAGATCGCCGCAGGATCACCCCGGAGAATTTTGATGGGCAAAGAGACCGAACATGATGAAAAGCCGTATGAGACCGCTTTCCAGCGTGTGGTGGGCCGCTTACCGAATGAGGTTGAACGGAAACGGCTTTATGCGGTGCGGGACACCTTGTGTCTGCGCGAAACCGACGCTGTCTGGGCCTTGTTCGTCGCCCTGGAGCATTACCTGACCCTCTACGAGCGCTTTCCCGCGATGATCCGGGCGGCCGCCGAGACGTTACTGGTCGAGTGCAAGACCGGGGCCGACCAGGCGCGGGCCGGCACGGAAAAGCAACTGTGGAGCACCGTGCGGGAACAGACGAACGCGGCCGTGCTGGAAGTGACCCGATCCGGCGAGGACGCCAAAACCCGTCTGGAGCAGGCGATCCAGCACGCGGCCCGCCGGATCGCCCTCAAGGCGGGACGGGCCGCGCGGTGGCCCTGGATACTGGGGGGTGCGGCCAGCATGGGGCTGGCACTGGTGCTGACGGGCGCGGTCGCCCTGGGCTTCGGCTATCACCAGGGCTATCACCAGGGCTTCGTCGAGGGCCTGCAGACGGCGACGGCCACCCCGTCGGATCGCCCGCCTTCGCCGCCGCGGGGGCGTTGAGCCCTGACCCGCCGATCTCGCATTGAGTGGACCGAACCGACCGGGAACCCGGTCACCGGCGGCACCCAGGTTTCACCGGCCTGCCGTCACGGCGACGTCGAGCGGAGGGCGCTGCGCCTCCAGGCGATGGGTTCGCCCGGCGACGGGCGGGGTTTCGAGCTAACCCTGCACCCGGATCACCTCGACCAGCCGCTCGAACGCGACAAGCCCACGGTCTATTTCGTCGGCTCGATGGCCGACCTGTTCCACGAGGACGTGCCGGACCCGTTCATCGACCGGGTGCTGGCGGTCGCCCATCGCACGCCTTGGTACACCGATCTGTGGCTGACCCAGCACGCCGCGCGGCTGCCCGCGTTCTTCGCGAACCGCCCGGTCCCACCCAACGTCTGGCTGGGCGTGACGGTGGAGGATCGCCGCCACGGCCTGCCGCGCATCGATCGCCTCCGGAGGCATGGGCCTGGTCGGTGTGGGATCGGTGCGAGGCGACCGGCGTGGCGTTCCTCTTCAAGCCGTGGGGCGCGTGGGGCGCCGATGGCGTCCACTGCGATAAGCAAGCTAACGGTCGGCTGCTGGCGGGGCGGTTGTGGGGCGAGCGGCCGGAATTGAGCGGGGCGCTACTTTGAGCGGTTCGCATAACTTGAAGGTTTTATAACTGATAAGCTATGATGCAATCATGAAATGGGACATCGAATTCACCGACGAATTGGGCGATTGGTGGGCTACGCTGACTGAACCGGAGCAGGAATCGGTCAAAGCCAGCGTCGAATTGCTCGGCGAGTTCGGCCCCAACCTGCGGTATCCGTACAGCAGCGGCATCACCACCTCGAAACACGCTCATCTGCGCGAGTTGCGCATCCAGCACGCCGGTCGTCCCTATCGGGTGCTGTACGCCTTCGACCTGCGCCGCTGCGCCATCCTGCTGCTGGGCGGGGACAAGACCGGCAACCCGCGCTGGTACGAGGAGAACGTCCCGATGGCGGATCGCCGGTACGACGAGCATTTGGAGACGCTGAAAAAGGAGGGTCTACTCGATGGCTAAGAAATTTTCGGAGCTGGTCGCCCGGATGTCGCCGGAGTCGCGGGCGCGTTCCGACGCCCTCTACCGGCAACTCCTGGCCGAAATGCCCTTGCAAGAGCTGCGGCGGGCGCTCGATCTGACCCAGCAACAGGTCGCGGCGACGCTCGGCATCAACCAGGTCGCCGTCTCCAAGATGGAAGGGCAGACCGACATGTACGTCAGCACCCTGCGCCGCTTCGTCGAAGCGATGGGCGGCGAGCTGCGCATCGTGGCCCACTTCCCCGAGGGCAACGTCGCGATCAACCAGTTCCAGCGGGAGCGGGAACCGGAACCGACCGAACCGGCGGCGGCGTAGGGCGCGGCGGGCGGCGGCGTGTCGGAACGCCTGGAAGCGCGTTACCCGGCCGTGCTGGAACCCCAAGAGAACGGCGCGCTTTTGGTGCGCTTCGTCGATCTGGACGACACTTTCACGGAAGGCGACATGCTGGATGAAGCCCTATTACAATGCCGCTGAAGTGCTGCCGGTCCTGCTGGGAGGCCGGCTGGATCACGCTCTGCCGATTCCCCCGCCGTCCCCCGCCGTCCCCCGCCGTCCCCCGGTCGTCCCCCGACCCGCCTTCAGGCGCAAACCCCGGCGGTGCGCGTTGACCGCTGGACCCGGCAGCAACCCCCGACTGTCTGGCAATCCGTCACTCTGCGCGACGGCGCCCAGGGTCCGTTGCGGGTGGACATCCTGCATCGGCGGGTACGGTTGTGGGATGGCGAGGAAGCGCAGGCCCGGCTATGGCGCTTGATCGTGCGTCGGGAAATCGACGCCCCGACCGAGGTCAAGTACAGCCTGGGCAGCGCCCCGGCCAACACGCCGGTCCCTCGGCTGGCCTTCATGCAAGGGCAGCGCTATTGGATCGAACGGGCCTTGCAACAGGGCCAACCGGATGTTGGGCTGGGCGATGATCCAGTGCGCAGTGGGCGCGGCTGGCGCCATCACATGACGCTGGTCATGATGGCCATGCTCTTCGGATTGGAAGAGCGCCGGCTTCACCATCAGACTCGACCCCTGTTAAGCGGTACCGATATTCGGGCGTTGCTAAACCACTTCCTCCCCCGACGGGATACGACCCTGGAGGAGGTTCTCCGCCAGATGGAAGTCCGCCACCGAAAACGGCAGGCGGCTATCAACTCAGCCTATCGCAAACAGCAACTTAATGAGTAGTGACAGGTGTTCTGACAAAGTAGAATTAAACAAACGATGCTAAAGTCCCATAGGCTTGAAAACTGTGACACGGTGTAAACTTCGGTTGGATCGCCCGACTCAAGCCGCCGGTATTGCGCTATTCGATGAAACCGGAAATTCCGACTTATTTGATCAGGACTTTCGCTTAGGCGGGTTGGTAGGCAGGGATACGCGGGTTTCGTAGTTCGTTAGAGACTGTTGCCCCTGATGGGTACCGATGGTCAATGCCTCCCTAAAAATTCCAGTTGGACATGACTCAATGTGGAGAGCCAGAAACAAACCTAAGGCCACGTCAGACATTGTTTTTTTTAAGAAATTTATCAATCCTATGGGACTTTAGCATCGTTTGTTTAAACACACCCTATAGTGGAGCATAGACTACAAACCTGCACTACCCCAGGGCAGCTTGGCGGTCATCATCCTTGGCCAGAATAGCCGGATTACGCTAGATAAGAAATTATCTATTTGATTAATATTATTAAATAATATCAGGCATACTTTCTGCCTGGACGCCATGGTCTATTCACTCAATGAGGATCGCCATGGCTACTCCACAACAAGTCGGCAGTGTCAAATATGAGAAGGTTGACGCCGGTTATTTCGCCCGTCGCCAACTCCGGCGTTATGCCGGGGTATGGTCACTCTGGGTGCTGGGGGTTGGAGCGGTCATCTCCGGCCATTTCTCTGGCTGGAATCTGGGTCTGGCCAGTGGCGGGTTTGGTGGACTGCTCATCGCCACCCTCCTGATAGGAGCCATGTACGTCGCTCTGAGCTTCAGCCTTGCGGAAATGTCGCCGGCGCTACCCCACACCGGTGGCGCTTATTCCTTCGCCCGCTCAGCCATGGGTCCGTGGGGCGGTTTCGTCACTGGACTTGCTGAAAACATTGAGTATGTGCTGACCCCGGCGGTCATTGTGTTCTTCATCGGTTCCTACCTGCAGGGCATCTTCGGTACGTCGGCGGAATGGCAACCGCTCTGGTGGGCCTTGGGTTATCTGCTGTTCGTCAGCCTCAATCTGATCGGCGTAGAACTCTCCTTCCGGATTTCCCTGGTGGTGACCTTGATGGCGCTGACCGTGCTGGTGGTGTTCTGGATCAGCGCCATTCCGCATTTCGACTTCTCACGCTGGGCGCTCAATATCGGGATAGGCCCGGACGGCGCGCCGGTAGAATTGCCGTCCGGTGGCGGCAGCTTCCTGCCGTTGGGCTGGATGGGCGTACTGACCGCGATGCCCTTCGCGGTCTGGCTGTTCCTGGCGATTGAACAATTGCCCTTGGCGGCGGAAGAATCGCATGATCCGGTGCGCGATATGCCCAAGGGCTTGCTGTTCGGCATCGCGACCCTGGTGTTTTCAGCGTTCATGGTGCTGTTTCTGAATTCGGGCATCGCCGTCACCAATGGCAGCGCCAGTGGCGCTTTTTACCTGGGCGCCAGCGGCGAACCGCTGCTGGATGGCTTCCGGGTGACCTTCGGCGATTATGCCAGCGTGTTGGCATTGCTGGCGGTGATCGGTTTGATTGCCAGCTTTCATACCATCATCTTCGCATTCGGCAGACAAATTTACTCGCTGTCGCGGGCCGGTTACTTCCCCCGGTTTCTGTCCGTGACGCACGGCGCTCGCCAGACGCCGCATATTGCCCTGGTCACCGGCGCCGTCATGGGATTCGCTGTCATGATGGTGATCTGGACCGTGGCCGGCCAGGAAGCGGGCGCGGCCATGATCGGCGGCACCCTGCTGAACATGGCCGTGTTTGGCGCGATGATTTCCTACGGCTTCCAGGCGATTTCCTTCATCCTGCTGCGTCGGCGTATGCCTCACATCCCGCGGCCTTTCGTCAGTCCCCTGGGTGAGACCGGGGCCTGGCTGGTGCTGATCATCGCCACAGTGACTTTGGCGATGCAGTTGGCTGATCCGGTCTACCGGGTGGGCGTCATGGGCGCCGCCGCCTGGTATGGGGCGGGCATTCTCTACTTCGCCTTGATCGGCCGCCACCGCCTGGTGCTGTCGCCGGAAGAGGAATTTGCGCTTAAAAAAGGACACGCTTCGGAGGATGTCGGCCTGTTGCGGCCCGCCATCGCCGACGCAGAGGCCTGAACGCAAGGTATGTACACGCAGACGGTAGGGTCCTGCCGTTATCGGTTCCCGGACCTGAAAACCCTGCTGGCCCGGGCTTCGCCCGAACGCTCCGGCGATCAACTCGCTGGAGTGGCGGCCCGCACCGCCGAGGAGCGCGTCGCGGCCTGCCTGGCGCTGGCCGAGACGCCCCTGGCGCGCTTTCTGGAAGAACCGCTCGTTCCCTACGAAACGGACGAAGTGACCCGGTTGATTCTGGACACGCACGACCGGGACGCCTTTATGCCCGTGGCGGGACTCACGGTGGGCGAGTTCCGCGACTGGCTGCTGGCCGAAACGACGGACTCGGCGACCCTGAGCACCCTCGCGACGGGCTTGACCCCGGAAATGGTCGCGGCAACATCGAAGTTGATGCGCAACCAGGACCTCATTGCCGTTGCACGCAAATGCCGCGTCGTCACCCAGTTTCGCACGACGATTGGATTGCCGGGGCGGTTGTCCACTCGTCTGCAACCCAACCATCCGACCGATGATCCCCATGGCATCCTGGCTTCGGTCATCGACGGCCTGCTCTACGCTAACGGTGACGCTGTTATGGGCATCAACCCGGCCAGCGATAGTGTGGCGACGACCCGGACACTGTTGCAGTTGCTGGATCAGGTGCGCCAGACCTACGCGATTCCGATGCAAAGCTGTGTGCTAGCGCATGTCACTACTTTATTGCAGATCATGGAACAGGACGCTGCGGCCCCGGTGGATCTGGTGTTTCAGTCCATCGCCGGCACCGAAGCGGCTAACCAGAGTTTCGGCGTCTCCCTGGCCCTACTCCAGGAAGCGCTGGAGGCGGCGCGGGGACTGCAACGCGGGACCGTAGGCAATAACGTCCTGTATTTCGAGACCGGGCAAGGCAGTGCGCTGTCGGCGAACGCCCATCACGGCCTCGATCAGCAGACCTGCGAGACCCGCGCCTATGCCGTCGCCCGGCGTTTTGAACCGTTGCTGGTCAATACCGTGGTCGGTTTCATCGGCCCCGAATACCTCTACGATGGCAAACAGATCATTCGCGCCGGTCTGGAAGATCACTGTTGCGGCAAATTGCTCGGCGTGCCGATGGGCGTCGATATCTGCTATACCAACCACGCCGAGGCGGATCAGAACGACATGGATACGTTGCTGACCCTGCTCGGCGTCGCCGGCGTCCACTTCATCATGGGGGTGCCCGGGGCGGATGACATCATGTTGAACTATCAAAGCACCTCGTTCCACGACGCCTTGTATCTGCGCGAAGTGCTGGGTTTGCGCCCAGCGCCGGAATTCGAAGCCTGGCTGCGCCAGATGCGTATTCTGACTCCAGAGAATCGGCTGGCGTCGCCCGGTCCGGCGCTGGCGCTCCAGCGGTTATTGCCGGAGGCCGCATGAGCGCCGATTCCTGGCAGGCGCTGCGCCGTTTTACCGATGCCCGCATTGCCCTGGGGCGAACCGGCCATGCGTTGCCGACGGTTGAGGTATTGCGTTTCCAACTCGCGCACGCGCAAGCCCGCGATGCCGTCAGCCAGCCAGTGGATTTCGCCCCGGTGGCGACGGGTTTGCGGGCATTGGGGTATGAGGTGGAGTTTCTCCACAGCCAGGCCTTTGACCGGGCGACCTATTTGCAGCGCCCCGACTTGGGGCGGTTGTTGGATGAGCCTTCGCAGAACCGGCTGATTGAGCGGCGGTTAAAGCTGCAAAATCCCGAAGTCGTGTTCGTCGTCGGCGACGGCTTGTCAGCCTTCGCCGTGGAACGGCAGGTGCTGCCGCTGATGACGCAGGTCGGTCCCCGGTTGGCGGCGACGGGCATCGCCGTTTGTCCTGCCGTGTTCCTGGCCGGTCAAGCCCGGGTCGCGCTGGCGGATGAAGTGGGCGAGGCGCTGGGCGCGCGACTGGCGGTCATGCTGATCGGCGAGCGTCCCGGCCTGAGTTCACCGGACAGTCTGGGCGTCTACCTGACCTTTGCGCCACGCCGGGGCCGGCAGAATGCTGAGCGTAACTGTATTTCCAACATTCGCCTTGGCGGTCTGGCTTATGAGTTGGCGGCGATTAAACTCACCTGGCTGGCGCGGGAAGCATTACGGCTCCATCTGACCGGCGTGGACCTCAAGGATGGCAGCGCGTTATGGCTTGGCTCATCGGCGGCTGTTGCGCCCGCTTTGTCCGGGTCAATTCCAGTCTTTTGATTCGGAACATCGGTGTGTCATTTTCTGAGGAGAGCAACATGTTAAGAAAAATGGGAAACCTGAGTCTCAGTTGGGGATGTAAGCCGGAACCCCCGATTTTTCCGGCACAGTAAACTTTCCTGTTTACGATGCTTGGGATAGCCTAATTTGCGTCCATTCAACTCTAACTTGACCGTGATTGACGTCAAAAACTTTCCGTTTTTGGGCCTAATTATGGAAAGTTTGGGCGAAAAACAAGCAAAAAGGCGCCTCACGGAATTTTCGGGGGTTTGGGCTTACACCCCCTTGAAGGATCTTTATGGCTACGGGCCATTGATTTCACCGCCAACCCCTCCGCATGAATGCGTCGGGCTTCGGCTTTTCGCTCGCGTTCGCGCTGGCGACAGGGGCGGCAGCGCGCCGCCACCGTCCACACGTCGCCCTGCGCGACTTCGTACCACCCGCGTTGTTGCGCGGCGGTCCAGATTTCTTCAACGCCGCAATCTTTGCAGCGAAAGGGCCGATCTTGATCGTAGCCGCGCTGGACAAAATCGGGAATGCCGTAACTGTTGGTGGGCCGTAACCGGGTCGGCGTCACGGGTTCAGTGCCTACCGGGCGGTTGACCGGTCGAGCGTTGACACGGCGGATTTGGACTTGCTGCTCAGAGCGACGCAAGCGTTGCGCTTTGATTTCCTGACGGCGTTGCTTGTTGCTTTTCATGGCGCAAACGCCGCTTTCGGCGGTGCGTCCATCTCGCCGCGAGCAATGCGTGGATCGGTGATTTCCAAGCGTTTCGCTTCGACCCAGCCGCTGATGACATCCCCCGCCTGTTGCGAAAAGTAAGTGATGGAGGCCCAACCGTCATGTAGCGCTTGGGTATAGCCGTAGTCGTTCAGAATGATGAAAACGGTCGTTTTGCATTCCGGAAACGGGGCGGAATAGAAATATAATCGGCCTTGACCCACGACCTTAAATTCCACGGGAGTAAAAGGCTCGCCAATGTCCTCTTTCGACCGGCAACGGACGGGAGAGTCACTCGCGTTTTGGGCGTTGGCCATCACTGGTAGCGACAAGGCATACAGTAGCATCCATATCACGGGGTTCATCAAGAAATCGCTCCTGTCACCGTTTCCATGCTATCTGATGCCCGAAATCAATCGAGATTCAGAGCAAACCCTTCTCTCTGGCTTTCGTCAGCCACTGTGGAAACTCGTTCAACAGCCGGTCGTACAGTTCAGCATCCTTGATCGTGTCTATATCATTGACGGCCATGAATCCGGCATTGTCGATCAACCGCCCCGGCAACTCATCGAGCTGGTGCAGAAACGGAAAATCCTCTTTGCCGATCCCGACGAATTGCACAAAGACCGGCTGTTTGGACAATTCGCGGATCGCCTCGGCGCTCGCGGGTTTGTCGGCATTGCCGCCATCGGTCAGGAAAATCACGAAGGCCGGGGCCGGTTGCGGGGCCAGGTATTTGTTCAACAATAGCCGCAAGGGTGGCGCGTAGTTCGTCGCTTCGCGGATTTTGTACCGGGACAGGATGACCCGCTCGACGTAACCCTCGATCTCGTCCAGCGTGACCGGAGGCAACGGGTAGGCGTTCGTCCCGAACAGCAGCAAATCGATCTGACCGTCATCATCAAAGCTGACCGCCAAGCCCAGTATCCGCTCAATGATGCGCTGCACAACGCCCGATTTATACAGCGCGTTCATCGACGCCGAGATGTCCAGCACCAGCGCCACTTGAGCGCGTTGCCCTTCGACGCCGTGTTTGTTGGCGGCAAAGGCGGCTTTTTTGCTCAAGTCGACGATGCGCTTGCGAAGATCGACGGACACCGGCACCTCCTTCACTCGGATCGAGTATCGCTTAACCGGAGACATTTTGGCTTGCCGAGGCCCATTTGTTCCAGCCCGGCACGGTCGCGCGCTTCGGGACGCGGCAAAAGGGTTCCCTTTTGTGCAGTTTCCCTTAATGTTTGAGATTTAAGATTTCAAGATTATCAGGTAATTATCCTCTTTTCGAGCTTCAATACCTTCATGGTCGGCTCCACCCATTACCTGGGCAGTTACATCATGGCGTTATTTAAAAAAGCCCAGGTCGCGAAAGCGCCCTTTATTTGCCCTGCTTCTAACCCGTAAAGGGCTGCTACAACCGTCCCAGCGCCTGTTCCACATCAGCCCTGGCCACCGGGCGAGTGGTGTTCAGATCGATGAATTGCATCCGTTCCAGCCATTCCGACCGATGCAGAAAGCGGATCACCGAACGCGCGGTGACGGTCTGGTATTCACCCTTCAACCGATCCGCCAGCGGATGATCGGTAAACGTCAGATGGGCTTTGAACAGGCCGCTGCCGATCCGGGTCAGCCGATCAATCCGAAGGGTCTCCGACTGATAGAGCTGCATCAGCGGATGGCGTTGCGCCTCGCTGCGATGATGAACTGCCCCATTAGGGGTAGAACGAGCAGTCGTGTCATCAGCCGCCATTTGAAATAGGTCTCTATTTGCATTGGGTATCGGAAAACATCTATTTTCCGACAGGGGTAGCCATCTGACGTTAATGTGGCCCACAACCTGCGAAAAACGGTGCGGAAAACCCTGTCGGAAAGGCAAATACACGGAAACTGTGCAGGTATAGGTTTTCCGGTTGCTCAGTGGCGGCTCATGACACGACTGCTCGTTCTACCCCCAGTACGAGGTGCATCGGTTGCTGGCCACGTTAATTGGCCTAACGGGAGGGTCGGTCAGAAAAACCGCCAGATTTTGTTCATGCGTGATATATCTTCCTGATTATTCAACCAGAGAGGATCATTATGCAGGTACACTGGACAGCCCTGGAACTTGAGGAACAGTGGTTTTTGGCGGAGGGTGAGCGACAAGCGTTGTTGCCTGGCAAATCCCAGGGACAGCGATTGGCCATTGCGGCTTTGCTGAAGTTTTACCAGATCGCGGGGCGCTTTCCCGAGAACCTGCGCGAGGTGCCCGAAGTCGCCTTGCACTATCTTCACCCATTGCTCGAACTCGATGCGCAGGTTGAGCCTGGCTCCGTATACCATCTGCCGTCACGCACTTACGAAAGACACCGCGCCGAGATTCGTCGGTTTCTCAGCATTCGCAAGGCGGATAACTCTGATCAGGAACGCGCGAAGCAGTGGCTGATCCATGACGTCATCACGGGCGAGCAAACGGATTCCGAGTTAAACGCGGCGTTGATGGAATGGTTCCGCGGGCAGAATCTGGAACTGATCTCACCGAAGGCGCAGCATCAACTCATCAAAAGCGCCTGCCACGATTTCGAGAAACAGTTTTTCCAGGGAATTGCCGAGGCACTTTCACCGTCGTCAAAGCAGGCTGTCGACCATTTGTTGCGTCCACTTGACGAGGAGGTGGATGGCCAGGCCACCCGGTTTCAAGTGTTGTCCTCCGATCCCGGAAAACCCAGCCTTAAAACCGTGTTCAAGGAAATTGAGAAATTGGAAGCCATTGAGCGGTTGGCGCTACCCGGCGATTTATTCTCACCGATTCCCATCAAAGTGCTGCATGCCTACCGCCTGCGGGCGGGTACGGAATCCATCACCGAGTTAAGGAAACACCCGGAAACCGTCCGATACGTGCTGGTGACGGCCTTTTGCTATGAGAGGCGTGCGGAGATTATCGATGGTTTGGCCGACTTGCTCATTCAGTTGGTGCATAAGATCGGTGTCCGTGTGGAAAAGCAGGTAGTACGGGAATGACTGGGCGATATCCGAGCGGTCAATGGAAAACCCCGCCTGCTCTATAAGTTGGCCGATGCCGCGCTGAGCCACCCAGACGGCAAGGTCAGGGATGTGCTGTACTCCGTCGTGGACCCGGAAACGCTCGAAAATTTGGTGAAGGAGTACCACGCCAAGGGACCCGGCTATCAGCGACAGATACAGACCTTGGTGTGCAATTCTTATCGCGGTCATTATCGATCGATGGTGCCAAACATCCTGAGCGCATTAGCATTTCACTCCAACAACGCCCATCACCGCCCGGTGATTGAGGCCCTGGACGTGCTGAAGGCCCTACAGGACTCCAAGAAACGCTTCCTCGGCCTAGACGAGGCGCCGGTCACCGATATTGTGCCCGATACCTTGCGCCCGCTAGTGATCGAGAACGACGGCAAAGAAAGCCAACGCCTCAATCGCATTCATTACGAAATCTGTGTGCTCCAGGCCCTCCGCGAGCGTTTGCGCTGCAAGGAAATCTGGATCGAGGGCGCAAAGCGCTACGGTAATCCGGACCGGGATGTGCCGCAGGATTTCCAGGAGAAACGCAAAACCTATTACGACCTCCTGGATTGCCCGATGGATGTGGAAGCCTTTGTGACCGGTGTGCAGCACGATTTGCGCGAGGCTTTGGCGGCTTTCGACCGGAACCTGCCGCAAAACGGCCAGGTATCGCTGCGCGAGACCGGCAAGAAACGCATCCGTCTCACGCCCCTTGATCCGCAGCCGGAGCCGATGCGGCTACGCGCCCTGAAAGGCGAGATCGGCCAGCGCTGGCCCATGACCCGCCTGCTCGACGTGCTCAAGGAGGCGGAACTGCGCGTGGGTTTTACGTCGCTGTTCAAGGGGCTTGGTAACCGGGAGATTCTGGACCGGGAAACGCTACAGCGCCGTTTGCTGCTCTGCCTCTATGGTCTCGGCTCGAATACCGGCCTCAAGCGGGTACTGTCGAAGGACACCGGCGTCAACTATGACGAACTGCTCTATATCAAAAGGCGCTATATCCATGCCGAACCGCTGCGGGCGGCCATCGCCAAAGTCGCCAATGCCATCTTTGACATCCGGCAACCTCATATCTGGGGCGACGCCACGACCGCCTGCGCCGCCGATTCCAAACAGTTCGGTGCCTACGATCAGAACCTGATGACCGAGTGGCACGCGCGCTATGGCGGGCGGGGCATCATGATCTACTGGCACGTGGAGACCGGTTCGACCTGTATCTATTCCAAGCTCCGGCGCTGTTCCTCCTCCGAGGTCGCCGCCATGATGGAGGGCGTCCTGCGGCATTGCACCGACATGGAGATCGAGCGCCAGTACGTCGATAGCCACGGCCAGAGCGAGGTGGCCTTCGCCTTCAGTCACCTCCTGGGCTTTGATCTGCTACCGCGTCTCAAAGCCATCGCCAAGCAGAAGCTCCATGTGGTCGAGACCGGCGATGCGCCACAGTACGGCCATCTCGAACCCATTCTGACCCGTGCCATCCACTGGGAGCTGATTCGGCAGCAGTACGATGAAATCATCAAGTACGCGACCGCGTTGCGGCTCGGAACAGCCGAACCGGAGGCCATCCTCCGGCGCTTTACCCGGACCCACGTCATGCATCCGACCTACCGGGCGCTCGCGGAACTGGGTAAAGCCATCAAGACGATTTTTTTGTGCCGCTACCTCCACGATGAGTCGCTGCGACGCGAGATTCACGAGGGCTTGAATGTCGTGGAGAACTGGAATAGCGCCAACGACTTTATCTTTTACGGCAAGGGTGGCGAGTTCGCGACCAACTCTGTCGAAGACCAGGAACTGGCTGTTCTGGGTCTGCATCTCTTGCAGGCGTGCCTCGTCTACGTCAACACCCTGTTGATCCAAGAAGTGCTGAGGGAGCCGGCGTGGCATGATCGCATGACGGTGGACGACTGGCGTGGCCTCACGCCGCTGATTGACCACCCTGTGAATCCTTATGGCCGCATCGAGCTGGATATGGAAAAGCGCCTACCGATCACCGCCTGACCGACCAAAATCGACCGGTTTCAGTCATGCGCCGCTGGGGGTGTACGAAAGTGAGCTTAATGGATTTCGGACATTGATTATCATTCGTACCCTACTTTCGGACAGGATGGGCCATACCTCCATTTCGGCTAATTTTACCTTTTCGGGGGGTTGGGCACTAACAGCCACGTAGAGGCTCGGCTCAAGCGGGCGCATAACGGCCCGGCCGCCGTGGTCGCCGGCGATGGTCGCCCGCTGCCTGGCTGGTCGGTGACGGCGATTGGCGGCGACCGCGCCTGGCTAAAGACGCCGAAAGGCCAAGAGGTGACCGGCGAGCGCCTGACAGGCGTCGGCGCAGTGCGCGCGGTCGATGCGATCCGGGGAATCGTTGTGATGGGCGACGGCCGGGGGGGTGCGCTGATTTCGACAAAAGCGCCTGGTTACGCAACGCGGTTGATCATCGAGGAGAAATTGTAATGATGAATAAAATACCGTTTGCGTTGAACTGATGGCGGCGGGCGGGGGAATCAATAAGTCAGTGGAGGGCGCAACCCCGTCATCCACGAAATCCCTATAACAGGCCGCAGGTAAACAAGCATCCTGGATCGTATCCGGGTTGCATGTTAGCCGCCAGCCACCATTTTCGCAGGAGAATCATTCCATGAGCGTTAAAACACGCGCGCCACTGCTGATGGGAGCCATACTCTTATTAGCAAGCCTCCTTGTCATGCGGACCGCCCCTGTCCAGGCCGTGACGATCTTTGAGGGAGCAGGTCTGGTCAATGTCACCGCAGCGGTGACGGATTTTCGCGCCGTCTTGGGAAATCCCAATAATGGCAATGCTCCTGGGCCACTGACCGATGGGCGGCGGGAAATCAACTGGGACGCCAGGATTGTGCCATTCGAAATGCCGGGGGACTTTTTTAACACAACCGTTCCCCGAGGGGCGGTCTTCACTACCCCAGGCTCCGGATTTCGCGTCAGCAACGACGGTAGTGACAATGAGTTCAATACGTTTAATGCCGCTTACCCGGACGAATTCGCCACTTTCAGCCCGCAGCGCTTGTTCTCACCGCTCGATAGCACGATCACCGATGTGCGTTTCTTTGTCCCCGGCTCCAATACGCCGGCTTTTGTGCAGGGTTTCGGGGCGATTTTTACGGACGTTGACCTGGCGGACGTCAGTCGCTTGGAGTTTTTCGATCTGAGGGGCAACACATTATTATCACGAACGGTGCTACCGGATGCGCAAGGTTTGTCATTCCTCGGTGTGTTTTTTGATGGCGGAGAACGCATCGGGCGAGTCCGCATGACCAGCGGTAATACCCATCTTGGCGGTCTGGACGGCCTGGCCACGGACGTTGTCGTTCTGGATGATCTTCTCTACAGCGAACCACAGGCCGTCTCGGAACCTGGGTCTTTATCCCTGATGGGGAGCGGCGTTATCGGTCTGCTAGGTTACGGATGGCGCCGACGTAAATTCCCTCCCGTATAACTTTCTTCTTTCTTCCAGACATCGGCCGATGGGCGCCCTTGGGGACCGCTCAAACGGCAGGGACCAGACGCCGACCGCCGGCACGTCTTCGCCCAGCTAGGCGGGCCAGAAGGCGTGCGGGCGTCGCTGTCGAAACCAGGGTAACCGTAAGGATTCGTGCAAAATGGGCCATAGTGACTTTAACTATCAATAAGCCGCTAATTTTCCATATAAAAGCATGATAAGCGAAGCACTTTGCACCCCGACAGTTAGAACACCGCCTAAGAAAACGATCCTTTTACCTTCACGATAAGGGGTTTGAAGTCCAACGGAACGAAAACATACGCTAAGGAAAATTGGGTGGCGCTAAATGTCTATAAAATCGATTTGGAGACTGTGATGTCCACAAATATCTAAAAAAAGACACCCTATCTGAGCCAGATTGTGGTGTCCACAAACTTAAAACATATTAGACACCTACGGCTTAGCGTACATTTCCGTTCCGTTAGACTTCAAACCCCGTCACCGGCACTGACGTGAGGCCGGCCATCTGCGCGGCGCGCCACCGGCGTTCCCCGGCGATCAGCCAAAAGCGCGGCGTTTCGGGGTCGAATTCTTCTTGTGGGCGCACCCACAGCGCTTGCGCC
>Ga0209573_1001481_pt1 | contig 36069 bp, 37 predicted proteins | sample TNRBio252014_DNA_FD_185870 | JGI IMG/M metagenome (GOLD analysis project Ga0209573, IMG submission 185870) | Wastewater treatment Type I Accumulibacter community from EBPR Bioreactor in Madison, WI, USA - TNR Reactor_6/25/2014_ DNA (SPAdes)... | ecosystem: Engineered > Bioreactor > EBPR >...
TGTCGACTGGAAGACGGTTCGGTGTCGGCAAGAACAAGGTCCGGAGCAGGAGGAGGCGAGCCGATTGGGTATTGCGCAGGTCATCCGGGAGCTGTCCCACGAGTAGCAAGCCTCTGCGGGAGGTTTCCTGCAGACGGGCGACTCCCATTGGCGGAGTGTCATTGATCCCGAGACTTCGGGCGAACCGGTCCAGAATCATCCATTTCTGTTCGAACTGATCCGGGTGTTTGGCACCATGGAGGATCAGCAGGATGGATCCCAGCGGAGGCAGGCCGATATCGACCGACAGTTCTCCGAGCAGGGGGATCAGCTCTCGCGCAAACGCCAGGGTGGAGCCGTCATCCCAGGCCGCGGCATGATCTTCCACATCCCAGCGCCAGAAGTATTCCGGAGGAGGGACAAGGTAGTGACTGGCGGAAGTGGAAAGCATGGGAACCAGGTCATTCGGCGTTCTTGATCGCCTCCACGCTGGCGCGCACGTTGGAGCGACTGGCAGGGATGAAGGTCGACGAGGGCACAATCTCATGGGTCCCATTTTCGTGCCAGAAGGCGAGGCTGTCGGAAGGTAGGCGGAAGAGTGACGCCAGCCATCTCGGGACGCAAAAGGGCGGAAATCCGAACCCGGCACGCAGGGCGATGTTTTGGTGCAGGACCCAGGCTTCGCCCGGAATGGGAGGGAGTGGCCACCCCTTCACGCAGATCCTGCCATCCGACGAGGCGGCAAATCTCAGTGGATCTAATCGGGCAAGAGGGGCCGTCAAAGCCCATTTCTCCCAAGTCTCGATCGAGGTCACCAACAGGTCGGATTCGTGAGCCTCGCTTTTGAGTCGTATGGGTTTGATTGCCACGGGCATCGGCCGGACGCCCCCAGGGAGCGAGGTCGGCCGTGACACCGGCATCCATCGTTCGAGAGCTGACCACTCGGCATCTGGAATTCGACGTGAAGGGACGCTTTGTCCGGCTCGGACCAGTCGGTTGCCAGAATCGACGGTGTAACGTCCGGTGAAGGGCAGCGACAACCACAAAGCGACGTCCGGTTCGGTGGCGCGCACCCAGACGTGATCATCCTCGGTGCAGACTTCCCAGCCGGCCTGCGTTCGGCAGGCGGCAAGCGACAGACTGTCCGAAGCTGGCAAGCATGCGTAAAGCCTCATGCGGATGTCACACGGCGGTGATGTCGATACGGGCCCACAGTGCCGCGATCCGTTCCTTCAAGGCTTCCCGGGCAGTGTCTTCGGCAATCCACTCGATGCGCGAACCGAGAGCGGAAAGGTGGTCTCGAAGAACTTCCTTCGGGTGAGTTTCGAATGCCTGTTCGATGGAGGAAAGGTCCTTGCCCAACAATTCCGGATCGGGCGGGGCGAGGGTCCGCGCACGGGGATGGTCGCCAGGACTCGCTTCCGCGCGGTTCACCGCTTCGTCGACGATGGATGCGAGCCACTCCTGCTGCTCCTCCGTGTCCCAGATATGGCGCAGGATCCAGAGATCGGACACGCGTGCCTCCATTCTCCCCGAGATGATCGCGCTGGCGGCGATGACCCGTTGCAGTTTTACGGCCCTGCGATCCGAGAGGGCGAGTCCTGCCGCACGCAGTCGCTGGATCAGGTCGAGATAGGCTCCCCTCATCGTATCGAGCGAAACCTGCCGGACACATCCTTGAAGGAACCGCACTTGCTCGATCGTGATGGGAGAAGGGCCGCCGGAGGGCCGCCCGTCGAGAACCCAGCCCGCCTCCAGCAGCGCTGACAGGTGGGATTCGGTCACCGGCCCACAATGTGCCCTCAGCAGAAATCGGTCGAAGAGAGCCCTGAGCGCATCTTCCTGGGGCAAATGGTTGCTGGCACCGACGAACATGAGCGCGGGCAGCTTGCGTGTCTCCCGCCCGCGTCGGAACACCCTTTCGTTGAGCGCCATGAGGAGGCTGTTCAGAATCGCGGAATTGGCGTTCAGAAGCTCGTCGAGGAACACCAATTCGGCTTCCGGCAGCATTCCTTCCGTGTTCGTCACGAGATCACCCTCGCGGAGCTTCCGGATGTCGAAGGGCCCGAAGATTTCGTTCGGTTCGGTGAATCGTGTGAGGAGATAATCGAAACTCCGGCACTGCAGGTTTCGGGAAAGCTCATGGACCAGGGCGCTTTTTGCTGTGCCAGGAGGTCCCAGCAGGAAGAGATTTTCGCCCGCGATGAGTGCGATACCCATCAGGTCGATGATGTCGTCCTTGCCCACGAAGGTTGCCTTCATGGATCCCAGCAGTTGATCCTGCAAAAGGCGACTGACTGGTTCGATTTGGGAGCTCTGACTGGTCATCGGGAAAAGGAGGCGAGTTCGAGGAGTTCTGGTTCGACATCCCGCCAGTAGGGGAGGAGGCGAATCGCGAGATCGGGATAAAGGCCGAGGCTGATTCTAGAGGCCGATCGGGTGGATTCATCACGAAGACTCTCGGAGTCGGCAAAGGAAATCACCCGGTCCAGAAAGAGTCGCCAGATCCCGGAATGTGATCGCAGGATGGAGATGTCCGGCTCACCCCATTCGAGGGGCTTCTGAATACCGACACTCGATAGAGGCCACCGCCACGCCATCTCTCTCAAACTGACTAGCACCGGATCGCCCTCGGCGAGACCAGACGCGAGTTCGTGCAAAGCGGGGAGGTGGCGGAGGACGATGTCGGCGGAGTAGTGGGCAGAAGCATCCGTCTTCTCCACGTCGGACGAATCGAGAAGCCGGGTTGAGAGTTCCGGCGTCATCGAACGGTCGGCATAGACCATGGCCGCCGTGTAGAACCAGGTCGCAACGCGCATCGCAACCTTGACGTTGAAGGCAGGCTGTGGGCCCGGAAAATGCCATGCGTCCCCTTCGTAGGCCTGAAGCAGGAGCCCCTCGCAGTCCGCGCTCGGAGCCGGAACCGCTGGCCCCGGGTCCACCACCGGATTTCCATGGGAGAAGAGTCCTTTGAGAAAAGTGGCGAGAGGGCACATTCAGACGACGACTCCCTATCAGAGCATCAAGCCCCCCGGAAATCAATTCGCAATCAGTTGGAACCGGGCAGGTGCCAACGCATCGGACGTGCGGGAGCGAGAAGCCGGTATTGGCGCATCCGCTGGCGCGGATTGCCTGTGTTTTTATGATGAAAGCGGCCAAAGCTCCCGCAACCGTGTCATGACTTGCTCCACCCGGGTCGATCGGTCTCCCCTTACCATGAGCCAAGGAATTTCTTGAGCCGCCAACGCCTCCTCGAACCAACCGTGCATCTCGTGGCGCAAGTGCTCGCCATCACGCAGACCGTCTTGGACGAATGGAATCTCGTCACACGTCAGCACATAAAGATCCGCCCGGCATCCTGCGGCAAACGCTTCCAGGTCGGCAATCCGCTTCCCCATGTAACGGCGGTGCCACTGCACCGTAGCGAAGGCGTTCGTGTCACAGACCAGAATGCGGTTCGCTTCACGGGCCGCCGCGTCCTCCTGTCGCGTTTGCTCGCGGGCGATTTCGATAAACTCCTCCGAGGTCCAATCTAACTCGCCCCGTGCCTGTTTGAGCGCGCTGTATTCGCGCCCGTACTCCGGGACCCACACCGTGTTCAAGACCTCCGCGAGATCCATTGCCAAGGTCGTCGTTCCGGTGGACTCCGCTCCCACGATCACGATTCGTTTTGAGAACCATTCCCTCAGGGGCAGGTCGATGTAATCCCACATCTCAAAAGGATTGTCGCGTACGGCTGTTCCGCTGCAGGGAACATTCTGGCGCGCCCGATCCACCATCACGTGCCGGGCACCCATCATTCCCGCATAGCGTTCGCCGTAGTCCTCCGAGGTGAAGACAACATCCGGCGCACGACCGAGCCAGCCCATCGTGTTCTCCGCCCAGATCCGGGTGTCGTTCTCATCGTAGCGGTCGTCGATCAGCAGGATCTCCGCCGATGGGACGAGTTCCCTCAGCCAGGCCGCCCGCAACTCGGGCGGGATCGGATCGACCGGCTTCCCGCAGACGATCACTACCACCCTCTCACACCTCGACAAAGCGGTCTCGATCAGAAAGCGGTGTCCGCGGTGGGGCGGGAGAAATTTCCCGATTACCAATCCAAGGCCGAAACGTTCGACATTCATGCACGCAGCTCCTTCTTCCATCGCAGAATCCCGAGGATACACAGGACGATAAATCCCGCATACAAGGCCGCGGTGAGAGGCAGATTCTTGCTGGCGTAGAGCGGGACGTAGATCACGTCCGCAGTGATCCACAACCACCAGTTCTCGATCTTTTTCCGACACAGCAAATACTGCGCCGCCAGACAGATCACCGTGGTCAAGGCGTCCCAGAAAGGGGCGGAACCATTCACCTTCAGCAAGACCTCGCGCAGACCCCAGGTTCCCACCCCAATAAAGATCGCGATCACCAGCCACTCGACCCGCGAGGCCCGGGAGACCTTCAGATGCGAGCGGTCCTTTCCCCCAAACAACCAGGTCCACCAACCCCAGATACCAAATCCGAAGTAGACCCACTGAAGTCCGAAGTCGGCGTAGAGACGCGCCTTCCAGAACAGGATCGCGAAGAAGATGTTGTTCGCCAACCCGATCGGCCAGTTCCAAAGGCTCTCCCTCGTGACCAACCAGACGCAGATGGCGCCGGTGGCGAAGCCCCACGCCTCCGTCAGATCGATCGGCAACCACTTCCGCCATGCGCAGATCAGAAGCAGAATCGAAAACAGCGGCACCATCAACCGATCCGGCGCGACTCCGCCACGTTTTGTGGCGACGATTCCTTGGGAAGCGATGTGGGAATTCTCAGCCATCTCAGTCCTCGATTTTCACTCCGCTTGATCGCATCTCTTCCACCGCCCGGTCCACATCTCCGGGCACCAAATTGACTCCGCGGGTAGCAGGAAGATGAAGGGCCACCGCAAAACCCTCCGCCAGCGCATCCAGGGCGGTGAATTTCACGCAGTAGTCCGTGGCCAGACCGCAGAGCGTGAGATGCTTCACGCCCTGCCCGTGCAGCCATTCACCAAGGCAGGTGGATTTGCGATGCCCGTTGTCGTAGAAACCGCTGTAGCTGTCGATAGACGGGTCGGTGCCCTTGCGGAAGACCTTCGTGATCCGATCGACCTGAAGGCCGGGAGCGAAGGCCGCGCCGGGCTGGCCTTGCACGCAATGAACCGGCCAAAGCACTTGTGGCAGACCGTTCAGGTCGATCGTCTCGAAAGGCTGCTTTCCGGGGTGATTCGCAGCAAAACTGCCATGATCAGGAGGATGCCAGTCCCGGGTGGCGACGATGATCTCGAAGCCGTCCATCAAACCGTTCGCTACAGGAATGACCTGATCCCCTTCCGAAACCGCCAACGCGCCGCCGGGCAGGAAATCGTTCTGAAGATCGACAAGGATGAGGGCACGGTCGGTCATGCGAGGAAGAGTCGTTTGGCGAAATTCAGGATGGTCTCCCGATCGTGAAGTTTGTCCAGCCATCGCGGCGGGATGCCACCGAGGCCATAACAAGCACCGGCGAGCTGGCCATAGATGGCGCCGGTGGTGTCGGCATCATCGCCGAGATTCACCGCCATGAGGGCACCGTCCTCGAAGTTGTCGCTGCGGTAGAAGGCCCAGAGCGCGGCTTCCAGCGACTGGACGACGTAACCGGTGCCACGAATCTCGGGTGGATTCCTGTGTTTGAAAGATCCCTCTGCAACCGGAGCGAGGGCGGTGCTCCGTACTTCAAAATCCACGCCCGCAGGGCGATAGCCGGGCAGTAGCACCTCTTTCTTGGTGACTCCGTGGATCAGACCCCAGAGCATCCCGCCAAGATAGCCGCAAGCGTCGAGACAGGCGGTTGCCTGATGGGTGCTGCGTGAACTCTCCACGGAGTAGCGCACCGCTTCGTCCGCCCTCTTGTAGTAGACTGGGACGGGAGCCAGCCTCATGATCGATCCATTTCCCGCAGAGTAGGCATCGGTGCTGCCGCTTGCCGGTTTGCCTGTTCGCATAAACGAAGCCAGAGCCTCTCTGACCGTGTTGCCAATATCGAAGCAATGGCCGGTGGCACTGAGGTGACCCTCCCGCCACCAGCGAACAAATTGACCGGCCTGGTGGTCCAAATCAAAACCGCGGCATTCCAGCAAGCTCTCCGCCAGACAAAGCGCCATCGAAGTGTCGTCAGTCCACTGGCCGGGCTTCAGATGAAAGGGACCGCCGCCGATCATGTCATGGATCGGCCGGAAGCTGCCGGGGCTCTTGAACTCGAGGGTCGTGCCGAGAGCGTCTCCCACCGCCAGTCCGGCGAGGCAGCCTTGGGCGCGGTCCAGCGCGTCCGGATGTGTGGGTACCGTCATGACTCCTTGGCCAGTTCGGCTTGGTAAACGGCGAGATCCTTCCCAGAGAAGCAGCAGAAGATTACCTCCAGCGGACGAACCTTCAGGAAATCACCCACCGTACTCACGGAGATGGCTGCGGCTTCCGCGATGGGGTAGCCGTAGATGCCGGTGCTGATCGCGGGGAAGGCGATCGATTCCAGTGAGTGCTCCACCGCGAGTTCCAGCGAGCGACGGTAGCAGCTCGCGAGGAGTTCCGCCTCGCGCGTGTGCCCGCCATTCCACACCGGGCCCACCGTGTGGATCACAAACTTTGCACGCAAACGATACCCGCCGGTGATCTTGGCTTCACCCGTTTTGCAGCCATGTAGCAGACGACACTCGTGAACCAGGTCCGGACCGGCGGCCCGATGGATCGCGCCATCGACCCCGCCACCGCCGAGAAGGCTGGAATTGGCCGCATTGACGATGGCATCCACCGAGAGCGTGGTGATGTCCCCCAGGATCGCTTTCATTCTCATTCCGGGAAAGTTTTCGTGACCACGATCTTGCCCACGATGTGGCGGTTGAATTCTTCCAGCTCCTCGGCCGGCACCCAGAGCTCCGTATGCTCGCTACCTCCGACGGTCTCTACCGGGAAGCGATTGAGATATTCTGTCTCGACCTCGAAGCGCGTGACAAAACCCGACCCGGATGCCGGGACATTCCAGTCGCGCGCGATCTGAATCGCATAGGGTTCATTGGTCACCGGATAAAAGATCGGCTGATCCGGCAAGCGCGGCGGAAAGGCCGTCCAGCCACTCTCTTCGATCAGCTTCAGTTCTTTTGGTCCCACCGGACGATAGAGGGTCGTGGTCATCGGATGCTCAATAAGGGGGTAGCAGGCGGCGAAGGGCATGCACCAGTACAACGAGAAGAAAGAATCCATTCCTCACCAGCGAGAACGGCCAGACGGGATAGCGGACGATGGCACCGTCGGCCACTTCGTGTAGAAAGCGTGGATGGATGGGCCAGTCCCGTAAACCTGTAATCCACTCCTGTGGCATGCCTTCCTCACCGGAGTCGATCCCGGCCAATGATCCGGCGACGAAGGCCACCGTGTCTGTGTCGCCACCAGCTGCCACGACCGTTTCGATCGTGGTGCGAAAGTCCCTGCGGTGTCGTAGCCATGCGAAGAGCGCGACCGTCGCGGAATCCGGGGCAAAGCCGCTCACAAACCCCGGGCGCTTCCCGATGCGATCAGCCAACCCTTCCACGCTCTCGCCGGATTGGAGCCCCGCGCGCAATTCGGCAAAACGGAACTTCATCTCCTCGCTCTCCACGAATGGCTCCAACGCTTTCAAGATCTCGATCTCGTCCTGCGCGTTCTTCGCCGCCAAGGCGCTCGCCTCGGCGATCATTCGCGCCGCCTCCCGGGCTCGTGGATCGGAGTGGGTGATCCGGGTCGATGCGTCGGTAAAGGCAAGACGCTTGTCGCGATCGTCTGAAAACTTCACCCCGATCACCGGCGACCGCATCAGCGGACCGTTTCCCGCCGACCACACGCCGCTGCACAGGGGGCTCACGCCGCACCAGAGCTTGAAGATGGATCGCGCCGTAGCGAGGCCGATGCCCGCAGGCACGCCAGCAAACCACCAGCGCAGGCGCTTGCCGAGCGCCCGGGCAAATGCCGCGGGATCCTCTTCGTGATCTGCCAAGGAAAGTGCCGTCATCACCGCGTGCTCCGTGTCGTCGCTGACCATCCCGCTCGCGCCGCAGAAGCGATGGTGGAGTGGTGCCGGCCAGAGCCGGGCGATGCGCATCGCGGTCAGACCCTCCGCGGGCAATCCCAACGAATCACCGAGAGCACCACCCAACAGGCAAGATTCCAGAGCGTTCGCTTTCACGGCAGAGAGGTCGCCTCCCACGATTCCAGGCCGATATTCTCCGCAGCGTCCTCTCGCTGAGGCCGGTAAATCGTTTCCGCGGGCACCATCAGCTTGGCGGGATCACGCTGGAACTCGCGCTGCTCCGCCACGAAGTCGGAAATGTCTGCTATCCTGATGACCTCTCGCTCCGCGTAGCGTCTCAAGATTTCCCCGCGCAGCCCCAGCTGAACGGCGCGGCGTTGCAGCGGGCTGCCATCAGGTGCGTGGTCCGGATCCCATTGGAGCCGCACTTCGGACGAGTCCAAGGCACCTTTCCAGTTGTCGGGATCGCGATCCCGCGAAGCATCAAATGCGGACGGCACGGCGACCGCGAGTATTTCATCGAACAAGCTCCGGGGAATCGTGATCGCCAGGGTCACCTCCTGACCTTCCTTCGTTCCCCAACCGGAGCGATACATCATCCACAGGAAGTTGGGTTTGATCCAGCTCATGCGTCCGAAGCTGAACTCGCCGCCGAAGCGCTGGTTCTTCGCCGCGTGCCTCCCGATCTCTGGCCGATAGGCCTGGTAGACCACGATGGTCTCCGCATCGTGACTCGCCAAAATGTGACGGCCGCTGGCTGGCCAATCTGTCTGAATCTCAGTGTAGGGAGCCAGTTTCATGGAAAGTCGATGAACTCGGGCGGAACGGCATCCGTCAACCACACTCCGTTTTCCGATACATAGAAGGAATGCCCCGCCGCGGACATCTCCGTGGCACGAATGGAAAGGATGACCGGCTTCCCCCGTCGCTCGCCAACCTTCGAGGCGGTCACCCGGTCGGCGCTGAGGTGCACGTGGTGCCGTTCGCCCTTGCACAGCCCGCTCGCGCGTATTGATTCGAGGAACTTTGGCACTGTGCCGTGATAGAGCATAGCAGGCGGGACCTGTGGTTCGAGGGCAAGGTCCACCGTGACCGAATGGCCCTGGTTGGCGCGGATGTGTTTGCCGTCGTCGCTCAAGGAGAAGCGCTGCTTGTCGTTGCTGCGCACGACCTCGACCAAGGTTTCATAATCGAACTTCACCCCGTGACGCCCGGCCGCTGCGATGAGGTCGTGGCAATCGGTCCACCCGTATTCGTCGAGAGAGATGCCGATCTTTCCCGGATCATGGCGCAGCACGAGGCTGAGAAACTTGCTGATATCTTTTGGATTCATGGAATTGCCTTTCCCCGGTTGTTGCGATGCTCGGCCAGCAGCCCCTCGCGCACCTCATGCAGCCCCTTCTCGGGCCCGGCAGGATAGGTGTGGGGATTCACGAGCCGTTTGGTCCCCGGGTAAAGCTTGGCCATCGTCTCTTTGCAGCGAGACCGGATCGTGTCGAGCGACTCCGGGCCGACCAGTCTTTTCCCCTTCTTCATCACCGGCTGCAGCACTTCGCGGAAGATCGTGCCTCCCGGGATCTGCTTTCGGCGGATCGGATCACCCGGGTCGACGATCTCCACCTCGTCGTTCGGGATGCCATGATCCACATCGTAGATCGCGTCCGCCATCAGCAGTCCGTCTTTTTCGAAGCGACGCACCTGCAGGCGACCCGGGATGGAACTCTTGGCCGTCTGCTCGCTCAGCTTGATCCGCGGGTGCCAGGTGCCGTCCTCCCGTCGCAGGGCAGCCAGCTTGTAAACGCCCCCCAGAGCGGGTTGATCGGCCGCGGTCACCAGGTTCGTGCCGACACCCCAGGTGTCGATCTTCGCCCCTTGATGCCGCAGGCTCTCGATGATGTGCTCGTCGAGGTCGTTGCTCGCTACAATTTTCACCTCCGGGAAACCTGCCGCATCCAACATGGCGCGCGCTTGCTGGCTGAGCCAAGCGAGGTCGCCCGAGTCGAGACGAATCCCGCTCAGTTCATGCCCGCGCTCTCGCAGCGTTCGCGCCGTTGCGATGGCGTTCTTCACTCCGCCCAGCGTGTCATAGGTATCCACGAGCAAGGTTGAATTGTCCGGCATCGCCTCCGCATAGCGGCCGAAGGCCTCACTCTCATCGTCGAAGGACATCACCCAGGAATGGGCGTGCGTGCCGAGAACGGGCAGGCCGTAGCGTTGGCCGGCCAGCACGTTCGAAGTGCCCCGGCAGCCTCCGATGCAGGCGGCTCGGCTCGCCGAAAGCCCACCATCGGGACCCTGGGCCCGGCGGTAGCCGAATTCGATCACGGGCGATCCCGCCGCCGCCTCGCAGATCCGTGCCGCTTTCGTGGCCACGAGGGTCTGGAAGTTCAAGATGTTGAGAAGCGCGGTTTCCACCAGTTGGGCGTGAAGGATGGGACCCTGAACCCGCAAGAGAGGCTCATGCGCAAAAACCGCCTCACCCTCTGGCATCGCATCGATGTCGAGCTTCAGCCGCAGCTCACTCAGGTAATCGAGGAAATCTTTCCGGAAGAGGGGAGTGTCTGCCTTCGTGCGCAGATCCCCGAGGTATTCCAGTTCTCCCTTCCCGAAACGGAACGCCTCCAGCCATTCCAGCGCGGGCTCAAGACCTGCGGCGATCGCATAACCGCCACGGAAGGGGAGACGCCGGAAGAAAAGATGGAAGACGCTCTCCTGCTCCGCCTTGCCCGCCTGCCAGTAGGCGGCGGCCATGGTGAGCTGATAAAGATCGGTCTGCAGCGGGCTGTGAGAGATCATAATTCAAAGAGGAAGCCTTTGCTGGCGAGTGCTTCATACTTGGCGCGATCGAAGCAGTGAAGGCGGGCCGGGCGATGTGCGCCACCGGAGTAGTCGTCGAGGGGCACCAGAAAATCGAAGGCGAGCAGTTTTTTGCGGAAGTTCCGCTTGTCCAGCGGCCGACCCAGGATCGCTTCGTAGAGCCCCTGCAACTGCGCCAAAGTGAAACGTTCCGGGAGCAACTCGAAGCCCACGGGTTGGTAGCGGATCTTCCCACGCAGCCGTTCCAGCGCCACCTCGAGGATCGCACCGTGGTCAAAGGCCAGCGGAGGCAGCTTCGCCGTGTCGAACCACGCCGCATCGCTCGCATCGGTATCACCCTTGGCCGGGTGCTGGTCAGGCCGGACGAGGGCATAAAAGGCGACGGTCACGACCCGCCCCCGCGGGTCCCGCCCCGGATCACCGAAGGTGCACAGCTGTTCCAGAAAGACTCCAGAGAGACCGGACTCCTCCAGCAGTTCCCGACGTGCCGCCGTTTCCAGGTCTTCGTCCATGTGCACGAAGCCTCCCGGCAGCGCCCAAGAGCCGACGAAGGGTTCAACGCCGCGCCGGATCAACAAGACCTCGAGCCCCGTTCCGTTGAAACCGAAGACGACGCAATCCACTGTCAGAGCTGGCCGCGGATATTTGTAAGTGTAACTCATCGGACCGTTCATGCATAGTAAGTGTTACTATGACACTAAGTCAAACGATGTTTTCGCGAGTGCTGATTCAGAGAGACCGAGGTCCCGATCAAATCGACTCCAGAAAAGCGGTCAAGGGATGAGTCGGATCGAGTTCCCGGCAGTGCCGCGGGAGAAACACGCAGCCAGCGAGGCGTCGCAGCTCGGCTTTCGCCTTCCTCTGGGTATTTCCCACCGTCGCTACTTGCTCAGTTCCTTCGAAATGGTGTCGATGATGCCTTTCCTCATTCGAGCCATTTCCTCTTCCGGCACCCCGAATACTCTGCCTTGAAGCTTGTCGGACTCGATCAGACGGCGTTCCAGGTCTGGATCACCAGTGTCATATCGATTGGGAGAAGGGCCCCCTGCTGGAGGGTCGAAGGATGGCTCGGAGGGTCGGGCGTTCGCTGGCGGCAAGGTGCTCTGCGTTCTTTGCTCAATCAGGCGTGGGACGACGCTCTGGTAGTAGTCACGCTCGTCCATTCTGCTGAAGGTGTCGGATAGCGAAGGATCGGCCGCTGCCCCGGCATTGTATGTCTCAAGCTGTCTTCCCAGCACTCCATTGGAACGGCGATTGACCTCCATCAGGTGCTGCCGATAGGCTTCTTGAGCCTGCGCTTCCCCGAGGATACCGAGATCCACCCCGTCCCATTTTCCCGTCTGGAGAGCTTCGGCGATATCCATCCGGGTGGGAAGATCGAACAAGGTTTGGAACTGAAGCATTTCCTCTTCGGAGAGTGCGGTGATCCCTGCCATCTCCCTCTGGAAAGACACTTGGACTCCTTGCCTGGACCGGGTTTCCTGGAGGAAGGCCACATGCGTGAGGGCGCGCGTCATTGTTTCGGACATGGATCGATTCATCTGGGCCCGGCCCTCCTCAGTGGCAGCGAAGGCGTGAAGCTGCTCAATATCGCCCGTGTAGTAGCCCTGGGCGTTCTTCTTCATCAGATCCTTGATCTCGGCGGCCACTTCCGAAGAGGTTGCATAGGCAAGCCTCGCCATGAGTTCCCGGTGGCGTTGACGGCCGGTAGCGTCACCAAAGTTGTCGATCACGTTCGAGGCGACCAAAGCGCCGGCATCGTAGGCAAGAAATTCTGCGGTCCCGCCGACAATCCGGTCGGCGATTTCCCGGGCGCTACGCACCTCCAGATGTCGTCCCTCATTTTCGAGTCTGCGAGCCGCCACCTGGAGCTTGCCATGCAGCAGATCAGCCACAATAGCGACGTCGGGCATAGCTCCGATGAAGCCGGGCTCTTCGCTTGAGGAGGCAAGATGAGGATCTCCAGAGCCAGGAACCGGAACCGTCATGGAAGAGGCTGGTTCGACTGCTCCCGGCCTCGGAGGGGTCGTATCGAGGTTGCGTTCCTGAGCGGAATTCATCGCCGTCTTCGCAGCAGCGGCGACTTCCTTCGGTTTCTCAATGAGCCGTCCGCTCGATGTCGCGTTCAACTGGACGATCTGTTCGTCGGAAAGTTGATTGACGGGAACCGAGGCAGCCCCCCCGGAATGCACGATGGAAATCACTCCGTCACCAACGGAACTGAGTCTCGCTCCGGCGTAGCTCTTGCCGCCCACCGTGAGGTCGATCATCTTCGGCGCTGAGGCCGACATCTGCTTCTCGTAATCTGCCCGGGACAAGAGGCGTCCGCCCACGACCACGTTCCCACTCTCGATCGCCTGGACCATTCCTTCAATCCGGGTGGCCACTGGCTCGAGCGCGGCTTTCGCTTGTGGGTAGCGCGCCTGCATGGATCGGAGAGACGAGGCCTCCGATCGCAGCTTGCCGAGTCCGGCGTCGTCCACCACCGAAGTGCGGCTCAGGTCGGTCGGACGAACGATCTGTTTGAGCTGATTCTTCGTGACTCGAAAGGTCTGGCCGTCCGCCGTCGTGACGTTGGTGACCAACTGGTGCTGCTCCGCCTTCACGAAGGGAACGGCGATGGCGATCTCGTCCCGGGCGTGTTCCATCGAAGAGTAGATGATGATCCCCGGCCCCGACTCTTCGGCGATGGCGGGAGCGATCGCTGCAACTGCCAGGGCAAAGGACAAACACCCGGCGACTCGGCAGGCACATGAGGAGACCCCCAGGCCTTGAAGCGGTAGCCGTGAGAGGATAGCAATGATCCTGTTCCCCATAGGGAACCTATTTTCCCGATTTTCGCGCCAGAGTCAAGTTCCCGAAGGGGAACGTGAATGTCGCGCCGCTACAGAAACTGCATTGGTCCCCGGGTCCGCGAGCTTCGCATGAGCAAGTCCTTGACCCAGGAACAGCTCGGCGCCCGTCTCCAGCTGGCCGGGCTCCACACCCTTGACCGTGTCGGCGTGGCCAAGATCGAGTCCCAGCTTCGTAGCGTTTTCGACTTCGAACTCGCGGTGATCGCCTCCGAACTGGGGGTAGAGCCGGGCGGGCTGCTACCTCCCGTAAGGAAGCTGAAATCCGATCTTGACGACCTAATTGCCGGGGAACGATAGCCCCCGTCTTCCACGAACGGTTGGGATGCCCCGCTACTTCGGCGGCATGAGCATAAGATCCCAAATGTCGTCTGCCTTCGTGCTCGCTCCCCTCTTCAGGAACTCTTCCCGCGGCAAATAGCCGATCATCGATTGATCTTCGGCTGCTACGGCGATGGTCGGCGCGTCGGAGTTCCGGATGGCTTCGAGGTCCTCTTCACTCCGATAGATTGGACCGTCAAATTCTTTCCGAACACCCTTTAAAAGTTGGTCGATGTCCCACTCGTGCGCCCCTTTTTCAAAGTCGATTGATTTACTTTTCATAATACATGACTTCCTCAAAAATCTGAAAATTCAAGATAATTCAATCGACCAAAATTCCGACCTGAGGACGTACAAAATTAGGATTTCTCCGCTCTTGCAAAGGTTGTTCCTGCGGGGTTCCTGCCTGATACAGTCCCCCGTCCCTCAACTCCACCAACCGCCTTCCCATCAAGTTCGCGAGTAGCTGGTCCCTTTCCGTTTTCATCATGCCCCGAAAGGACCGACCCAACTTCGACGGACTGAGACCCGGGCGCTCACAGACACGGAAGTAGACTCTCCTCTCCAGGTCCGACAATCCCTCTGTGTCCGGCACCTCGCTCGGGGCAATCGGCAGAAACTTCGCCAGTGTTTTCAGATGCCGAATGTAAAGCCGCTTGGCCAGCTCAAGCCCCATGAAGACGGCCGCTTCATCGGGCTCCGGCTTATTGTCCAAAATGGTGAACAGAAGAGCGAAGCGAAGGGCGTGTTCCGCCACGCGGGCGGGGCGCGCCAGATGCGGCGTCTCGAACTTTGTCTCCCAGGCCTGGGCTTTCATGAGAAACTCGCGCAAGGGCCGGAAGGTTGCGTCGTCACGAACGGAGAAGGTAGTCGGCCGTCGCATGGCACCGTGACGCATCACGAAGAGTTCGAAGCACCGCCGGTGGATCTCGCCGGGGGACTTGCCCTCTACCTCAAGCCTCGCTGCTCCCGGGGTGGCAGACTCCAGCATCAGGAAAGGCATCCCGGCAAACCAGGGGTTCTGTTCGATGAACCGGCGAGCCTCGTGATGATCCACCTGCCAGAAGAAGGAGGGTGCCGCACCGGACACTTCCCCGGCCCGCGGTGGCATCGGCGTGCTCGAACACAGGGCCTGCTCCAGCCGGAACCTCTCGTCGGAGGACAACTGGCGAAAGGCGCGACTCAGGCCCGTGGGAGGTGCGGTGAGCAGGACATGGTGATCGAAGGGCTCCCGCAGGAACGGAGCGGCGAGAGAAGAGGTGGTGACCCGTTCCGCAACTTTGCCCGCGTAGACCGACTTTGCCGTTTCCACTGCTTGAGCTAATCCGTCCGCCTCGGGACCGGCGGACTCTGCCGCCGCGTTTTTGTCGAGCTTTTTGTTCCGCGAGAGGTTCACGCTGGAGAACGCCCGCATCGTACCCTCAAAGTCATCGACGAGGAACCTGGTCGGGATCCGTGACCAGATCGCGTCGGTCTCCGGGGTCACCAGGAGCAGCGAGAACGGTGGCCAGATCTTCCCCAGGGCGCTGTCGATCTCGAACGCACCCCCGATCGAATGCGAGAAACCGGCCAGCAGGGAGGCGAAGGCGATCTCGTGGTCGATCTGGAACTCGGTCGCAAACCGATCAACGAGTTCGTAGATGCCCAGGATGCGGAACGCCCCGATCCCCTTCACCGACTCATCGGGGGCAAGGAAGTTCGGGATCTGGATTGGGGTGCGCATCCATTACCGAGTGTTCCCCGACTTTCCATTTTCGCCAGCGAGAAACGCTCTGGCCAGCCGAGAAAAACGGCGCGCCCTGTAACCATCAGAGCCTGCTCTCCAACTCCTCTGCCTGGTTGCTCATGCAATCATGACAAGCCGGTTGATTCGACTGGAGTGAATAGATCAAGCCTCACTTGATCTATCAGGACTGGATTAATCAAATGAGCTGCCCCCCCGGGTTGCTCGAGTGAGGTACGGAGACGGCGAATGCCAGCGCGACCTTCCATCGGCAACTTCTGCTGTGAACGATCGATCAGGGATGGGAACCAAGCGGGCGGGAGAGGGGAGAGATCGAGGCGGCTCGGTCGAGCGTGTCAGTTTGTCAGTGCTTTTATCAAACAATGGGGAACTCCCGGCGATCGTCGAAATTCGCGAGGATCCCCAAATTCCCAGAGGCTCTCTCACTGCGTCTATTTGCCGCAAATGGGCTGCGAACTGCAGCAATTCGACAGGGAGCCTGGGGTGAGGGCGATGAATCCGCGACGACGGCAGCGATTTCGGTGGGCGAGAATCCCAAGTCGCCCTGGAGGACTTTGGTCTACGACACCTACCACCCCGATTCGGTCGAATTTGTCAGTGCGGACATTGCGAGAAACAGTCGTCGGCCCTGACACTCAGGAGGCGACGTGATCTCGTTAATTCGCTCCTAGGTTTGCCAACTCGACGCGCCCCAGATCAGTGACGCGAAGAACTCCCTTTTCGGCCTGCCTCACTCGGTTCGTCTCGATCAGGTGGTCCAGCACGGGCAGGAGCTGAGACTTCCGCTGGATGTCGTAGGTTCGCTGAAGTTGGCGAATCCGGCAGGGTTCGATTTGGAAGATCTTGCGAAGCATGCGTAGGCTCTCACCCTCGATGGACTGCCGCGCGCCGGCGTCGAGGCTGTTCTTCACGAGCTGGAGGTGCGTTGTCATCGCCGCTTCGGCCAGATGGATCGCGGTGGATATGAGCTCCCGATATTCGCGAGGGTGGCAGAGTTGCTTGAGGGACCACAGCATGGTGGCGGGGAGGTGGACGAAAGGTGCCGCATAGGGTTTCAGGAGTGGCTCCACTTCGTCGATTTGCGCTTGGAACTTGCGCTGCTCATGAAAGAACTGCTCGGCGGTCTCACGATCGAGGATGGGAGAGATTCCGGGGGCGTTGAGTCTTCGCAGCCGCAGCACACTCTCCACGGTTTTTCTGTACCGCGCATAGCCCTCCCGGATGACCTCTACATCGCACGGGGTCTCCTCGCCCTCCTCCCGGCGGGTAGGGTCCACCAGCAGTGCCCGGGAAAGGAGACGGCTCTCTTCGTTGTGGTTCATCCACCGCGCGAGTCGATGGCGATCGGTGATCGAGAACAGGATGCCACGCCCCGGGGTTCCACCTTTACTCATCACGGCCCGGGTGCTTCGACCGTACAACAGTCCCTCGATGACCTCGGCGGCCCTGTGACGAGGCTTTCCGAATATCCCGGCGAGGAGGCGACCGTCGGAATCAAGTACCAACGGAGACTGGCGATCGACCTGGTCCATTCCCCGGAGAAGCACCTGCGAGCCCGGGTTCTCCAGCAGGACGAGTGGCTCGCGCAGACAGCGCGCCTCGTCGTATTCGAGCATCGTCTCGTAGTCGACCTTGGCGAAAGCGCATTCAGCCGCGATGAATGCGGCGCTCTCCCGTTGCTCTTGTGTCATCCCATAATTGCGCAGGTGGTCTTCGTAGCGATCGACGGGATGACAGGTAGAGACCATCTGCATGGACTTTCCCGCCTGCCCGGTCGCATGTTTCCTTTCCGCCTCAGCAAGATCGGACTCGACCACGGCTCGGCGTTGCCCGTAGTCCTTGTAATGGGGATCGGCCAGCGAGGTGGCAAGGCGATCCCGCACCTTTGGCTCGACCCGGCGCGAGTAATCGATGAGGTCTTCCTGAAGGAATCGCAGGGGACTGACCAGCAACTCCGTCATTCGCGCCTGCTCCGGGGAGTCGCCACCGACGCTGATCATGCTCGCTCCAATCGGCTGGACCTCTTCTCCGAGGCACACGATACCACCTCGCGGTCCTGTCAGAGCGGCCAGGAAGTTGGCGGCCTGTATCGCCGCCTCAACCTTTGTGGCCCCTGAGAGTGCCGCAAGAGCGGCAACGGCCTCTCCAAGATCGTGATTCTCTTTCATGATAAGCCGGGTGTTATTCCCATACTTTTTGAGGGTTCCTGAGATTTTGGAAGTTGCCACAAAAATTAATGTAGCTGGTCTTGTAGCTGATTTGGTAGTCGGTCACGAATCGCAGGCGCGCTGTCAGCTACCGCATGAAGTCTCCCGGGGCTGGCAGTGCTAAATCGAGAACTCAACCCCTGAAGGCGACTTCCATCACCTCCTGCTCGGATCGACTGATCGTGAGCTCACTCGCCGTTTCCCGCCAGCTTGCGACCGCACGCTTCACCTCACCGAGGACCCGGTCGGCGTCCCGTGGTTCGAGACGAAAGTACTTCGCCACCTCGCGCGCCACCTCGAAGTCGAGGGAGTTGTCGGTTTCCGTGATGTTCAAGCTCAGCCCGTGGCCATCGGGATCCGCGTTTAGGTCGAACGCGGGCGAAATTCTCCATCCTCCCGGGGCAAGCAGGAAGCCGTGGTTGCGAAGGTGGTCGTCGGTGTTCCGGATCGCGATGGAAAAGACGATGCGTCGCCAGAGCTCCAGAAGGTCGCGGTCCGGGTCGGCCCCCTGGCGGATGAGCAGTTCCGCCAACTCGAGGTAGCTCACTCCTCCCGATTGGTCCGCCCCGTCGTTGTAGCCGAGCAGAGTCATCGCCGAGGCGAAATGAATTCTCTCCGCTCCCCGGGTGCCGGGAGAGCGGTCGAAGCGTCGAACGAGAAAAGTGTGCTGCCGACCTCCAAACTTCTCAAGACGGGCCTCGGCCACCTCCACCCCCGCCTGCTTCGCCAACCGGTGCGCCACCATTTCCCAGGCACCCATGTCGCGCTCATCGTTGCGGCCGGGGAACTTGGCGATCCATAGCTCCCCCTGCTCATCCCGGACTCCTGCCTTGGGACGGGCTCCACCGAGCGAGGAACCAGGGGCCATGAGCAGGCTCAGCCATTCGCGGTAGTGGGGATCCTGTTCAACGTCGTCCCGCTGCAGTTGCCAGCTCGCGTGCTCCAGTTCGCGGAGGGAGGTCCAGGGCGGAGTGACCATGGTGGGGTCGTCACATTGCCAAGCGTCGCCCCTGCTCGTTTCACGGAAGCGCATGCCTCCCACCCTCTGCTCGTCGTGGACACCCAGCAGGAAGTCGAGCTCCTGCAATCGCCGCTCCGGTCGACCCTCGGCCCGTGCCCGCATCGCCTCCCGCCGCCGCATGAGCAGCCGTCCCCATCGATCCGGAGACGAGTCCAGAAACAGCCCGAAATTGGGACGACCCCCGGTATCGAGGTATTGTGGACCCTCGTAGAGCTGAAGGTCCGGATCGAGATCGCGAAAGGACTCCTTGCGCAACCACTCGCGATCATACTCGAAAGCGAAGACCTCTTTGCCCCGGGCCTCGGAAGCTCGGAGGACACCCATGCGGATCGCTCCACCAAGCTCCCTCCAGTCGCCCCATACCTCGACCTCGCGGCTCACGACTCCTCCTTCCTCCGCTTTGGAGCCCGCTGCCGGGATTCAGTGAGACGGGCATCCTCCAGCTTGCGGCCCAGCGGATCGGTCGCGGCAAGCGCGGTGAAGTCCTTTTCCAATCCCAGCACCACGAGCACCTGAAGCAGGTTACCGGTCGCGACGCTGGACGAACCCTTCTCAAGGCTTTGCAGGGTCGATCGACTGATCCCGGCGCGGTCTGCCACCTGTTGGGCACTGAGGCGGCGCCGGAGGCGGGCAAGGCGTAGGTTCTCCCCCACCTCGAAGAGCATTCGGGCGTGTTTCGGTAGAAGCGCTGTCGACTTACGTCCCATAATGAGCTCTATTTCAGTCAAAATAAGCTTCTTTTCATCGGAATAGCAAGCGTTATGAGAGGGCTCTGTAGGATCGCCCTAGGGTAACCATACCGACTCCGATGGTGTTCAAACGTAACTGTGCGGGAGATAGCTCTGGATTCGGTCGACACTTTTCCTGGGTAGTGAGAAGTGCCCCAATCCGCGAGGTAATGTAAGGTGTAGCTTCTCCACGCCCCTTAAAATCCGGCCGGAGTGGTTCTGAAGCACGGCAGCGTTGTCCTTGGGAATAGCGGATTCAAGAGTATCCTGCCGAGTTCTAGTGGCGTCTCCCAGTCGCCCCGGTGTAGTTTGCTCGGGACGCTCCTGCGGGCTACGCCCTCGTCGCGCCCGGCAAGACTACACTGGGGCCTCCGCAAGGTGGGTTCGCAAGCTCCCCACCTTGCCTCGAAAAGAGATCAACATCTCTACATGCGGGAGCTTATGGAGGAGAGTCGCGAAGAAATGGACTAGTAGTTGAGAGGCGGTCATCGGCAACCAGTGGGAAGTTCAATGGAATTCTAGAGAGTAGCCAAAGGGGTACCAGCCGTGCCAATGTCGACCATTGCGGGGAGGCGATTCGCCGGCAGCACATCTGACCATAGAAAGCCTTCGAGCCCGAACTCGACCGCCGATACATCTCGCCGCATTCTCCGGAACTGCTCATCACCGACTTCGTTGAAGAGGCGGTAGGCGTCGAGTGGGCGCATGCCACTCAAATTCTGCCAGCTCTCTGGGTGTCGCTCAAGAATGGCGAGGCAGGCCGCCAGGTCGAGCTTGGCCGGACGGCGACCTCTCGGAGTTTTAAATCGTCCGAGGATATCGCGGTAAACGCCGTAGCATTTTGCCAGCGACAGGTCTGTAATCGATACAGAGGTTCCAGGTCTCTTTCCAAACAGAGCAGCAATGCGCCGGGCTTGCTTTATCTGTATTTCGACGCGCAGACCGGTGGGAAAGTCGGGGACCTCGGTCAGGTATTTGCAGACCTCGGACACCTTATCGTAGAGGCTGATTCGCATGTAGGATCCGTTGAAGACGACTGAATTGAGCGTGTCCATGCGATAAGGGACCTTCCCCTTTCGTGCCACACCCGGACGGTCATTGTAGTAGCACTCGGTCTCGCGGCGAATGAGACGGTGCCTCGCGTTGCGATGAAGTGGCAGCACTTGGCGAGGATTGAGATCCAAGGTCAGGGCGAGATCGATGCGTGTGAAAGTGAATTGCCGCTGGCGCATGTTCGGCCCAAGCGTCTCAAGGATCGTGAACAGGTTGTCCCAACGGAAGCTCATGTCAGATTCGCTACGACACTGACGCTCGGGGCACAAGGGCACCAGCCTTGGGAAAGACATTTCGATCCTCCTCAGAAAAGCCCCGCTAAGTACAACCCTCAAGCCCGTCTGCTTATGCACGGCTACAACCCGGTCTTCGAGGCGTTTCCCAACGAGCCTGCGTCCGTCGGAAATGAGGTTCCAGTCCTCCATTTCACGATGCTTGAGTCCCTCGAGCACCCCGGGATGGAGTCGAGCTTCAAGGTTTGCTGCGAAAGTGTCGATCATCGTGCCGTTTTTCTTGAGTGTGGAATCACGAGCAGCACCGCTTACAGAAAGGTGGAGGTGGCCGTGAGTGGGCGGATATTGTTGTTCTGTACGCCTGTTAGCCGAGGATGTACGGCGGGCACAACACTCCGGATAAGGGGTAGCGAAAATGGTTCGATCGGAGGTCCACTTCGAGGCCTGGAAGCCCCTTATGAGAGAGAATCATTCACCGCCTTCTGATCCATCATTTCGAGGAATGACTTCAGGTCGGAGCGATAGATGAACCGGCGTCCTCCGACACGCACAATGCGAAGTCCTGCCTTCTCCCATCGGAAGAAAGTCGCTCGGGAGCCAATTCCCAAATTCCGGAAGTAAGCTTCTGGCAAAGGGATTTCGACAGATTCCTCAAAATGTTCCTTGGTTCTGCTCATCGTCATCAAGTCTCCCTCACGGTGATCTGAAGGAGACACGATACTAAGCAGCGGGTGGGCAATCGGGAATCGACGATAGTGTGCTCACAGTGTTTGGCGGAAAAATGGGGGAGCTTTCGGAATCGGGCTTTCGAGAGACTCTTCAAAAACTCCAAAGCTCCTGCTCATCGTCATCAAGGAACCAACACGGTGATCTGAAGGGGACAGGATGCTAAGCAGCGGGTCTGCAATCGAGGATCGGCAATAGGGTGCTCACAGTGTTTGCGGAACAGGGGAGCTCAGGTTCGGGAGCTCATGCCGAAAAAACAGCTGCAAATCGCTCCGAAGAGCGGGACAGTTCCCCCCTCCGTCTTACCTTGTCCCCAGTCCCACCTTCAGATTGAACCGCGAAAAAATCTTCTCGACCGCATTTAACTCCACTCTTGAGATCTTTTCTTTCTCCCAAGACGGACCGTCGTTATCGAGGAGTGAGAGCCTTTCCAAAGACTCCTTGGTCAGTCGCCAGCTGGAGCGCGCCGACTTCTCCGAGCTTACCAATCCTTTTGACTTCTGCTCCTTCAAATGCTGACGTACTTCCTCGGTCAGAACCTCCACAGAAGCACCATCATCGTATTCAAGGAAAAGCAGCTTCCGGCCCCTTAAACGAGCTGCCTTCTTGAACTCTCCCAACGTATAATCATCGATCCCCTTGGTTCCCCACTCGTCTCGATTGCGGTAAAAGAGGCGAGAAGCAAGGTCCTCTGGCGGCAGTCCGGGCACAAAGACTGTCGTGTCCGGAACAAGCATCTCGTCATTCGCGTAATTGAGGGGATTTTCGAGAAACTCCTTCATGCCCATCTCAAAGTTCAACCTTGCCGCTTCGCGAAACGAATGGGGAATCGAATCGAGCTCGCCTACCCGCTCTGATTCTTGTTCCTGGCGACCTTCATGACGGCTTGATGGGTGAAGGTCCGCCCATGTGAGATGCGCGTATTCGACCAAAGCTCCCATGAGCACCTCACCTCGGCCCTCCCACCTCCGGAGAAAGTCTCGGCGTGCTTGGAGCCAGATCTGAAACGCCGAAGCGTTGCCCGCGGTTTCCAGAGAGGCCGGATCGGGATATGGACCGACCTGAGACCGGTAGGCCGCCAAAATAGCCTCAAAATCAGGATGACGGCGCAGCACCTCCCATAGCCAAGGCGCGACTCGAATTTGCCTCCTGTTCCGGGGATCAGGCCGGGTAAGCAGACCGTTGGTCATATCGGTTTCCCGTCGCTTACCCTTCCCGATCGGTCCAAGCCACCATGCTTCCAACCGGTAGGAGGGTGCCTCAACTCGCCGATACCAGCGCAAAGATTCCAGAACAGTCGAGTCCATCAACTCTGGCGATGTAAAGGAGACGAATGATGCGGCGTTTCTCGTTCCCGGGGCCCAAACGGGACCCAAATGCAAATCGTCGAATTTCCAGAAAACTTGACAGATTGCGCAACCCCTTGATAATAATGGCGGAGGGAGTGGGATTCGAACCCACGGTAGGTTACCCTACACTCGATTTCGAGTCGAGCGCCTTAAACCGGACTCAGCCATCCCTCCTTTTTTCGATCCGTCTCGAAAGACGGGGCGGGGAGTCGCCCGAGAGCCCGGTCCGGTGGGCCCATCTGGCGGGCCGATAGTGTCCCGCCTGCCTGCGGATTTTCAAGGGGGAAATTCAGGAGCCGGTCGCTTCAGCCGACTCCCCTTCCCCGACGATGGCGTCGCGTCCGTAGAATTTGACGAGGCGCTTGATCTTCGGTCGCCCCTTCGAGTCGCGCCAGGCGTTCGTATCGCGCAGGCTGTAGACGCAGCCACAGTATTCCTGCTGGTAGAATTCCTCGCGCTTCGAAATCTCGATCATGCGCTGGGCTCCGCCTTCCTTGCGCCAATTGAAGGTCCAGTAGGCCATTCCCGGATAACGCGCCGCGGCCCGTTCGCCACAGCCGTTGATCTGATCCATGTTTTTCCAGCGCGAGATCCCGAGGGTGCTCGAGATCAGATCGAATCCGTGCTCGGCGGCGTAGTCGGCGGTGACCTCGAAACGCATGTCGAAGCAGGCGGTGCAGCGGATCCCTCGCTCGGGCTCGTGCTCCATGCCCTCGGTGCGGTCGAACCAATCGCGCACGTTGTAATCCCAGTCGACGAAGGCCATTCCGAGTTTCTCGGCGTAGCGGATGTTCTCCTGCTTGCGGATCTCGTACTCGTCGCGCGGGTGGATGTTGGGATTGTAGAAAAAGATCGTCGTTTCGATCTTCGAGGCGGCGAGGGCATCCATCACCTCGGCGGCGCAGGGCGCGCAACAGCTGTGCATGAGGACGCGTTTCGTCCCGTTCGGCGTCTCGAGCACGGGCCGCTCATACTCGTCCACGGAGTAACGCGAGGGATCGCCGTTCCCCTTGTCCGTGCCTTCCTGTGATCGTCTGCCCATGGTCTTGCATGGCCCGTCAGGGCCGCGGATACAATAAATACGTCTCGCGTCGTTTCAAGAAATCCTCCAAACCTGGTCGCCAAAGCTCGCGGATCTCGTCGCGACCGGCCCCGTCGAGGATGGCGTCGATCGTAGGGGCATGACGGAGGAGTACGTTGCCCTTCGACTTGAGCGTGAACGTCTTCGGATACATCCCATGCAGCGCCCGCATCAGCTCGATCCCGAGGTCGAGGGGACGGAAGGCTTCGCGGTCGCTCAGGTAAAACCGTACTCCCGCGCAATCTTCGTTCTTGTAGACACTGACCTCCGGGGTGAAGCGATCGGGGAGGACCTCGACGCCGGCGATCGCCTCCTGCCGCATCCGCTGGGCGAGTTTGCCATCGTGGATCCACGGGGCCCCGATGTGCTCGAAGGGCGAGTGCGTACCGCGTCCCACTGAGACATTCGTGAACTCCACCAGCCCGACGCCGGGATAGAGGAACGCCTGAGCGAGGCTGCGCATGTTCGGCGAGGGATTCACCCAGGGCAGGCCTGTTTCATCAAAACGCATCGCGGGATTCCAGCTCTCGACCGGGACGACGACGAGATCGGCGCCGACCTTGCGCTCGGCGTTGAACATCCGCGCCAGCTCTCCGGTAGTCATGCCATGCTGCACGGGGATCTCGTGAAAGGCGACGAAGTCGTTCCCCTCGCCCGTCCGCACCGGCCCATCGACGATGACACCACCGATGGGATTGACCCTGTCGAGCACGACAAAACGGATCCCCGCTTCCTTCGCGGCCTCCATCGCCAGGCCCATCGTCGAGACGTAGGTGTAGAAACGACAACCGATGTCCTGGATGTCGAAAACGAGGGCATCGAGACCCGCGAGCTGCGCCGGCGTCGGTTTGCGTTTTTCGGACTGGTAAAGGCTGTAGACCGGCAGGCCCGTGGCCGCGTCGATCTCATCGTCGATCACCTCCTGGTCGAGCACCCCGCGGATGCCGTGCTCGGGGGAAAAAAGCACTTTCAATTCCACCTCCGGCGCGTCGGCGAGCAGGTCGATGGTGGAGCGACGCTGGCGATTGATGCCGGTCTGATTGGTGACGAGCCCAACTTTCTTGCCCTTCAGCAAAGCAAAGCCATCGCGCTCGAGCACATCGATGCCATTGAGTACGGTAGCCGGATCGCCCGCTGCCGTCTTCGCGGTCGGAGCGGCAGGCTCCGGAGGCGGCTCGGGCGCGGGGACAAGTTTGGAGTAGCCTACCGCCTCGGCCGCGAGCGTGCCAACACGGGCGCGGAGTGGTTTCACCTTGCCGGCTTCGGACGGGTGGTTGCGGTTCGTCAGCAGGATCACGAAGGTCTCCGAGCCGGGATCGACCCAGATCGAAGTGCCGGTCCAGCCGGTGTGACCGAATCCGGTGAGGGGGAATTTCTCGCCGCGTTGCGTGCCGAAGGAAGAGGCGATGTCCCACCCGAGTCCCCGCGCCACACCGAGGGCGGCGGGGAGCTGGTTCGTCGTTGCCTTTATGATTGTGTCAGGGTGCAGCAAGGTCTGTCTATCGGGCCTTTTCCCCGTTAGGAAAAAGCGCGTGTAGATCGCGACGTCGCGCACCGTGCCGAAAAGCCCGGCATGCCCCGCGATCCCCTCCATGCGCCGCGCGGTGGGATCGTGGACCTGGCCGCGGAGGAGGCCGTATTCCGCGATCACCGTGGTCGGCGCGATGCGCGCGAGAGACTCCTGTCCGGGGCGGTAGCCGGTTTCGGTCATGCCGAGAGGCGCGAAGAATTGCTTCGCCGCAAAGACCTCGATCCGCTCCCCCGAGACGCGGCGGACGATCTCGCCTAGGAGGATGAAATTCACGTCGCTGTAGCGGAAGCGGGTGCCTGGCTTCTCCAGCAAACCCACCGTGGCGGCGCGTCGCACGCCTTCTTCGTAGCCCCAGAAATCGCCCTCGCTGAGAAAGATCCCCGGTGGTAGGCCACTCTGATGGGTGATGAGATGGCGGATCGTGATACCTTCGCGTTCCTTCGCGACCGGTTTCGGCTCGGCGGCTTCGGGACGGACGCCGCCGGCGAGAAATTCGGGAATCCATTTTGAGACCGGGTCGTCGAGGGAGAGGCGGCCGTCTTCGAGCAGCTTCAGAATCGAGGGCGTCGTCGCCATCACCTTCGTGAGGCTGGCGAGGTCGAAGATCGTGTCGACTGTCATCGCCTCGGAGCCGGGCGAGACGAGCCGTTTGCCGTAGGCCTTTTCGTAGACCTCGCCCTTCGACTCGATCCGCAGGACCGCTCCGGGAACATCAGCCCGCGAAATGGCTGCTTCGATCTCGCGGTCGATCGCCTGGAGTTTGTCCGGTTTCATCGCGGCGGAGAGCGGTCCCACGCCAATCGTTACGACCCAAAAAGCCGCCCCGGCGAGCAGGGCCGCTTGTATGGGGGATTTGGCGGGGGGCGGGAGGCGCATGGAAGAGGGTCGAGTCGGTCGTCCGACCCTGTTGATTCCGCGAGTGTGCCCCATTTCGGCCCGGGAAGCAACGCCGCAAGTCCCTCGTCGGCATGGGCCTTCGGAGAATCCGGCTTGCCAAAAGCGGTGATCGCGAGAACAGTGATTCCTGTCATGGAAAACAAGGGCTCCTATCCCGAATGGACGAGCAACGACAGTCCGAAAGTGTCCGAAGGGACGGCTACGCCACGGCCCGTCATCCCTCTCGTCTCCCGCGAGGAGGCGGAGAGAGTCTTCTCGTCGCAGCGCTTGATGTCGTGGGAAGAGAAAGTGCGGCAGATCGATCGCAGCCTTGGTCGGCTGAACGATTCCGAGTGAACTGCGACCGGCAGGTTGCAAAGCTCAAGTCGTTCGCCAGCCGGAACGACCTTTGGATCGAATCGGATTCCCTTGGCACGTTTCACCGCGGACGGAGGGAACATGATCTCTTCGGATTCGGGGCGGAAGATTGGGTCTTCAAGTCACCCGCGGCGCCGGCTTCGGACTATTTCCCACTCCGCTCGAGGTCGTCTCGGGCATGATCAGCGACTGGTTCGGGGAGTTGCCGGCCACGCCCGCGCAATACTTCGAGCGGCTCCTCCTTGGCAACCAGCTTTACCCCGGGCTGAATCAACAGGAGGGTTTCAGCGAGTGGGAGGACCGCTTTTGCATCGTCACCTCGCAGCCCTTCATCGCGGGCCGCAATGCCAGCGGTCTCGAAATCGCCGCCTTCATGAAAGCCAGGGGATTCACCCGCCTCTGCGAAGCGACCTGGTTCCGCCTCGACGACCACCTCGCCATTTTTGACGTGGGAGGCTCGAATCTCTTCATCGGCGAATCCGGCGATCTCGTTCCAATCGATGTCATCCCGGTGGTGGCGGCCGGGCCGCTCCTCGAAACGCTGCTTCGCGCCCATCGCCAAATCCACCCCGCCCACCCCGCCCCTTCCGTTTGACCGGCGCCCCGGCTCGACTTAGCTTCCCGGTCCCATGCTCCTCGTCATCGACAATTACGACTCCTTCACCTACAACCTCGTCCAGTACTTCGGCGAGTTGGGGGCCGATCTCGTCGTCCATCGCAACGACCAGATCTCGATCGACGAGATCCGCGCGATGGCTCCCGAACGCATCTGCGTCTCACCGGGACCCTGCACGCCGACCGAGGCCGGGATCAGTTGCGACGTCATCCGCACCTTCGGCGGCGAGATTCCGATCTTCGGCGTCTGCCTCGGGCACCAGTGCATGGGCGAAGTCTACGGCGGCGACGTGGTGCGGGCCGACCGGCTCATGCACGGCAAAACCTCGCCGATCTTCCACAATGGCGAAGATCTTTTCAAAGGGATCGAGTCTCCTTTCGAGGCGACGCGCTACCATTCCCTCATCGTGAAGCGCGACACCCTGCCCGACTGCCTCGAGATCACCGCCGAAACGGCCGAAGGCGAGATCATGGGGCTCCGCCACAAGGAGAAGAAGGTCTACGGCGTGCAGTTCCACCCCGAGTCGATTCTCACGGCTTCGGGGAAGACGATTCTGCGGAATTTCTTGGAGCTTTAAGACGTAGCACGTAGCATGTAGCACGGGCTTTCCAGCCCGTGATTTTCACTGCGCCACGAGTTGGAAAACTCGTGTTACGGGTTCTCATACCACGCCACGTTCCCACTGGCGCGGCCGGCATTGAGGAGATCGAGGTCGCCGTCGCCATCCATATCGACGGCTCGGAGATCGTAGGACTCCTGGTTTTCGTCGAGGACTTGCTTCGTGAAGTTCCCCTTGCCATCGTTCGTGTAAATCGCCACCACCTTGCTCTCGTAGCCGCAGGTGGCGCCGTCGAGATCTCCATCGCCATCGAGATCGGCAAGGACGAGGCTGTGCGGCGATTTCATCTCGGCATCGATCTCGTGGAGTTTCCAGTCGGGCGCCTCGAACCAGAGGATGCCCCGGCTGTGGCCGCGCGAGGCGAAGAAATCGACCTGGCCATCTCCGTTGAGATCACCTGGCAAGATGTTCGTCGCGGCGAGTTGGTTTTCGGCGAGGAGGGTTTTCTTCCAAGGCTTTGTTACTCCTTCCGCTCCGGGATTCGTCCAGAAAGCAAACCAGTTGCCATCCTCGAAGGGCGCGCCCTTGGCTCCGACGGAAATGTCTCCCCATCCGTCGCCATTCACGTCGCCGAATCCAAAATAGTGGCTGCCACCGCGGGCGTCGCGATCGGCGAAAACAAAACGCTCCCACTGCTCGGCCTTTTTCAAGTCCTTCGGCGCGCGGAACCAAGCGATCGAGTCGGCGAGAACACCTTCGGGCTCGAAGTTGTTGATGATGACGTCGAGCTTCCCATCCTGGTCGACGTCGGCCTTGAGGAGGCAATGGATCCCCTTGATGTCGTGGTCGACGATACGTGCGGCCCATGCGCCCGAGCCGTCGCCCGGATTCTCGAGCCAAAAGGGTTTCCCCCAGGCCTCGCTGCCGATCCAATCGGCATCACCGTCGTCATCAATGTCCCAGGTCTCGCTGTGGATACAATTGGCTCCGAGCTTGGAAAATCGATGAAGCACGACCTCGCGCCAGTCAGGGGCGACATAGAGGCTCACCTTGCCGGCCGAGCTGCTGATGACGTCGATCTTGCCATCGCCAGTGTAGTCGGCGGCGACGGCGGTGTTGGTGTGGCCCGCCGAAACGACGGGATGCTTTTTCCATTCCGCCGAGGCAATCGAGATGGAAAAAAGGAGGACAAGGCCGGCGAAAAGGAGGTGGCGTTTCATTTCAGGCTGGTGAGGCGGGATCGGATGCGCTTCAATGCAAGCATCTCCCGGGCGGCTTGTCACGCCGCCTTCGCTACGTGATCGTTGTCCATGAATCCCCGCTCTTCCGCCTTCCTCATCGCTCTGTCCCTCCTCCTCGTCGCTCCGGTCCGTGCCGAAGAGAAGGCGATGGCACCGGTGTGGAAGATCTCCGACGCGGATTCGACAGTTTATCTCGCCGGATCGGTCCATCTCCTTCGCGAAAAGGATCTGCCGATCCCTCCGGCCTTCGACCGGGTCTATGCGGAGGCCGAAGAGATCATCTTCGAGATCGACATGGCGACGATGATGCGTCCGGAGACGGCTGCGGAAATGAAGAAGCTCGGATCTCTGCCGGAGGGCGAGACGCTCTCGGACCGCTTCGGGGAAGAGACCATCCAACGCCTTGGTGCCTACCTGAAAGACCGGGGCATGAGGGAAGATTTCTTCGAGAGCTACGCGCCGGGCATGGTCTTTCTGCTGTTATCCTCCTTTGAAGCGACGCGGCTCGGCGCGCGGCCCGAACTGGGTCTCGAGTCGACCTATTACGCGAAAAGCGTGGAGGACGGCATCCCCAGCCGCGGGCTCGAGACGATCGCCTTCCAGCTCTCGCGCCTGAATGGATTCGAGAATGCGAAGGTCGAGGAACTCATCAACGATGCCCTCGATGAGACCGCCGACAGCGGCAAAACCCTCGACGAAATCACCGCCGCATGGAAAACGGGCAAGGCCGATGAACTCGCCGAGGTGATCGGAAAGGAAGAAACCTTTTCCCCTGAGCTGCGCGAGGTGCTCTTGATCGAACGCAACCGCAACTGGATCCCCGAGATCGAGAAAGCCCTCGCGACGGCGCACGACGTGATGTTTCTCGTCGGTGCCGCCCACCTCGTCGGAGAGGAAAGCGTCGTCGATCTGCTTCACGAAAAAGGGCTCGAAGTGACGCAGTTGGAAGCGGGGGACCGGTGATCAGTGACTTGCGAAAGGCAACCGGTGACCGATGCTGAAGGATGTCCGATGAACCCATCCTCAAGGTCTACATCAAGCCCGGCTGCCCCTGGTGTGTCGACGCGGTCGCCTGGCTGAAGAAAAACGGTTACACCTTCGAGTCGCTCGATGTCTACGCCGATCCGGCGCTCTACGACGAAATGCGCGAGATTTCCGGCCAAGGGAAAGCCCCCACGCTGACCTACGGCGATCTCCTTCTCGCCGACTTCGGCGTCGATGAACTGGTGCCCTTTCTGAAAGAGCACGGGATCGAGCCGTGACCGGCTGACCGGAGGGAGTATTCAATCTTTGGATTCGGGAGACTTCGATTCAAGCTCCTCCGACGAGGCGGTGACAAACGACCGCATCGTTTGAAACTCTCTTCGTTTCTTCCAGCCCAATCCGCCCATCCCATGTCTTCGAAATTCCTGATACTTGGTCAGGAAGTAAAGCAGGGACCCTCCAAGATTGAATCCGACGGTCAGGAGCATCCACATGGATCGATCGCGTGGATCCTTCACATGTGAAACCGCATGCATGGCGGCAAAACCACAATAAAACACGGTCGGAAAAACGAATAGGAAGAGGGCCGTGCCATGAATCGCGAGATCGATGAGCGTCTCCATTCCCTCCTCGGTTCCCACTGCGAAAATCAATGCGATGACGCAGAACAGCGCACCTAGAACTGCGAACAGTCGATTCATCGCATTGTCACCTGCCCTCCTCTCCAAAACGATTTGATCAATTCCGTGACCGGGTGATCAGCGCATCCCCACCGCGCCGCCGGCTTCTTCGGCTTCCTTCAGGAATCCTTCGATGGTTGCGTCGCGGGGAATGCCGAGGTGGAGGGCGCGGAAGTAATGCTTGCCGGCCTCGGCGGGATCGGGCTGATCCTTGGTGGCGTGGAGGACGGCGAGATTGAAATGAGCGTCGCCGAAGTCGGGGTCGATCGAGACGGCGTTGACGAAGGCGCGCTGAGCCCGGTCCACCCAGCCCTTGCGGGTCGAGATGACGCCGACGCAGTTGTGGGCCTTGGCATTCTGCGGGTCGAAGGTGAGTCCGGTCTCGAGTTTCTCGAGGGCTTCGTCGAGCTTGTCCTGCAGGAAATAGGTCCGTCCGAGGAGGTAGAAGGCGAGGCCGCTCTTCCCGTCGATCGCGATGGCCTTCTCGAGGAAATACTCGGCCTCGGAGTAGTTCTTCATCGAGATCTTGAGCACGCCGAGATTGCAGAGGCAGGGTACGTTCTGCGGGAGGTAACGCAGATACTCGAGGAAGCCGGCCTCGGCCTCGGCGTAGCGGCCTTCCTTGAAGTCGAGACGGGCGGCCTTGTCGATCTGGGCAAGCTCGACGGTGAGCTTCTGCTTCTCGATGACGCCGTCAGGTGAGACTCCTTCGGGGGCCTTGCCAGCGGCGACAAGGGTGGCGGTCATGACGGCCCCTTCGCTTTCGTTGCTTTCGTTTTCAGTCGATTCGGTTGCTTTGACACCACCCTCATCGGCGGTCTTCTCACCCGTCCCGGCCGCGGCGGCGATGATTTCCTCGAACTGGGGCGTCTTGAAGAGCGCCTTTTCCTCGTCGCTCAGTTTCGACCCGCGCGCCATGTCCTCAATCAAGCCCAGGAGCACATCGGAGCGGGCCCCGAGACGGTCGAGTTGCGAAAGGAGCAATTCCTTGGCCTGCTTCATCTGCGCCTGACGGCGGAGCTGCTTCAGGACCATGGAACGGAGGAGCTCGTTCTCCTGACGTTCCACCGGCGTCGCATTGGCGAGGGCCTGCTTGTCTTCGGCGGAGAGTCCGTCGGAAAGGGCCTCGAGTTTCCTCTGGAGATCCTCGATGCTCTGCTGGTGACGCTCGTTTTCGGTAAGGAGCTGATCCCGCTCGAGCTTGACTCGGGTGATCTCTGTCTTGAGGAGGGCGATGTCGTCGTCCTTCTCCTTGTTCAACTCGGAAAGGCTCGCGGCGAGTTGCTCGGCACGGTCGAGTTGGGCGGCGAGGTCGCGGTTGCGGTCCATCAGCTCCTTGAGCGCTTTGCCTCCGTTGCCACCACCCTGCACGACTTCGAGGAGATTGTCGCGCTCGCGCTCGAGCTCACCCATGCGGGTGCGCATCTTCTGCATCTCCTGCTGCGATTGCTCCATCGCGGCGACGAGTTGCTCGTTGCGGTCCGTGGCTGCCTCGAGTTGCGTGGTGGCATCGCGGAGGAGAGTCTTCAGTTGTTCAATCTTCTGCTGGGCTTCGATCCCGCCTCCGCCGGCTTCAGCCGCCGCGACCCGCTTCATCAATTCTTCACGGCTGATCCGCGTGCGCACGAGTTCGGCATTGACCTGTTGGAGGAGTTGCTCACGTTGCTTCAGCTGGTTGCGGAGCTTCTGGTTATCGTCGTTGAGAAATTCGATAAGAACATCCGTGCGATTAAGATCGTCGTGCAGGGAGTTGGCGATCGCACCGACGGCGGAGCTGCGGTTCTCCACACGGGGCATGCCGGGGATGGGGGCGGATCCCGCCCGGGGCAGGGCTTGGCTGGCTCCCTCACTCCATGTCGGCAGGGCGATTTCTCCATCCGCTTCGATGATCTCGGAATTGCTGCCACGAGGGGCACCACCCAGGTCTCCGGGAGATTCGGCGAATTCACTGCCCGGGAGCGGAGGAGGGGCAATCGCAAGAGCTCGGGGTGGCTCGCCCGCATTCGGCAGGGGGGCGGATCCAGGGGCGGATGCGCCAGCAGGTGCCGCGGGAACCGCGGGCTTCGGCCGCATCCCCGACTTCAGCTCGTCTCTCTTCTCCGCGATGAGGTGGCGGCGCTCGCGGACGATCTCGGGCTGGAAGTCGGGGAACTGCTGCGCAAGATGATCGTAAAGGGGCTTCGCCTCGGACAGCTTGTTGAGGGCATCGAGCGTCTTCCCCTTCGCCTCGAGATCCTGAGCCGCTTGTACAAGAAGGAAACCACGATACCAGATCTCGGAGGGGTCGAGCCCTTCCTGGGCGTGGAGAAGGCTCCGCGAAACAGGCGCGGAGAGGATTGCCGCAAACGCGATGAAACACGCGAGCAAGCTCGCGCACGGTCTTTGGGGAAGGCCGTTCGTGTTTCTCATGTAACTGTCTTGTATCGCGTGGGTTTTGCGGGAGGACCCGCGGGGAACGATGCAATGATTTCGGTCAATCGCCAAGGAGAAAATCGGGGACCTCCGGGGAGGAAAAACAGATCCCGTGACTCTCTCAAAAGCGCCCCGACGTGCCTCTCGGTTAGCAGTCGGGAGGGAGCTTTTATCAGAAAAGTCAGAGGGATGCACTTCTTTTTTCATCTGAATTTCCATCATCGCAAATCCGAGAAAAAACGAGCTGTTCACGACCGTCAGGGAGGAGCCTTGAAGATCGCGATTCCGCAAGCGTTTTCTCCGCCGCTGAAAGAAAAGCGACCGGTTGACGGGCTTCCCCGCGTGGGCCAAGTTACCCGCCCCCTTTTGCAGCGCTCCGGTCTTCTCGGCGACCTTCTCCGCTCCTCCTTCACCCGTCTGCAGGCCCTGATCCTGCATCGATTCCCCCCCTCTCCCCTCCCCTTTCCACCTCCGTATGAACGTAGACCGCGCGACGCTCGACTTTCTCAATTCATTCTCCAACGACGAAAAAAAAGAAGGCCAACGCCTCCACAAGGAGGGTGCGGTCACCCAGATTTTTGGCAATCATCTCCTCATCCAGGGCCGCGTCGAGGACGAGGACTGGGCCTGCCGCACCCGCATCCAGTTGCAGGGCAACGAATGGGTCGGGGAATCCGATGAAAAGAGCGACTCGGGCCGCGCCGCGCTCTACGCGACGATGCTGGAGAAGGTGGCACGCAAGGGTGATCTCCCCGAGGCTCCGAACGAGATCGGCGAAAAGACCCTCACCGAGGTGATCGAGGAAAAGCTCGGACGCGGACTCACCGGCGAAGAGGATGAATACCTCGGCAAAATCGAGCGGCGCTTCCGTCGCTTCGAACTCGAGCGCGAGATCTTCGACTCCGACCTCGTGCGCTTGAATCCCCGCTGGCCGGTCGATTCTTTCGATCCCCTCATTCTTTGGCCAACCCCGCCGAAGGACATCGTCGAGTTCTGGAACTACGTCGCCTACGCCTTTGAAAAGGGAAATTACGCCATCCCCGCTTTCCTCGAAGTGATCACGGACCGCGACTGGACCCGCGAAAAAATGGTCTCCTGGGAAAAGCGTCGCGAAGAGAGCGAGTGGCGATATCAGGTGGAGGTCTTCGAAAAACGCCCGCCGGAGGAATCCGTCGAGCCCGTCGAATTCCGGCTCCGCATCAGCACCCGCGAGGCTCGCCTGATGGTGCGTACGGGAAGCAGCGCCACCTACGAGCGCATCGCCGACGCCGAGCATTTCTCTCGTCTCGAAGAGCGCTACACCAATGGTGGCCTGCGCATGAGCGCCGCCTCCGAGATCCTCTGGAGCAAATTCATCCACGCCGCCGCGAAGGAAGAGTCGAATGACGGAGGTCTCGGCCTCGACCGCATCGAGAATTGCCGGCTCCTCAACCGCCTTTTCCACCAGCGCGAGCTCGAAGGCCTCATCGTCAATCTCGACGAGCAGCCCTTCCGCCTCAGCGACGAACCGCTCCGCTGGGTCTGCCGTCCCGACTCGATGGGATCGGACGACTACGAGGTGCAGCTCGTCACCGGAAAGGGCGAGGACATCTCCCATACCGTGCGTCTCCTCCCGGGCGACGAGGCGCTCTACATGAGCGACGAGTGGGTCTTCCGCGGCCCCGAACACTGGGCTCGGGGCGAGACCCTGATCGATCCCCGCGTCGTCGTCCCGCGCACCGTCATCGAGAGCGAGTCGGGCGTGGCCTTCCTCTTCCGCCTCGGCGCCAATCTCCCCGCCACCCTCGAAAACAAGATCCGCGAGGAGCCGCTGCGCATCATCTTCAATCTCGGCATTTCCGCCGGGGCCACCGCCGCCTCGAGCGAGCACATGCTGATGAAAATCAGCGCGGTCAACGCCGATGAAAGCCGCGAGGAAGTGCTCGGTCGCGAAGGCTGGGAAATCGTGAAGCAGCCCAAAGGCGACTCCGAACACATCTTCCGCTACGATCGCAGCCTGCAGCGCCGCGCCGGGCGTCTCATCGCGCCGATGCAACCGACCTTCGACGGCAATCTCGGCTGCTACCGCGCCCGGGTGACGAAGAATTTCCCCGAGAAATACGCCGAGTGGCTCGAGTCGCTCCCCGAAGGCATCGAGATCATCGCCGACGCCGATCTCGCCACGCTCCAGGCCGATCCGGTCGAGGCCCAGGTCTCCTTCGAGGTCGTTGATCAGGAGATCGATTGGTTCGACCTGAAGGTCGTCGTGAAGGTCGAGGGCATGGACCTCTCGCAGGAAGAAATCCGCGCCCTCGTCCACGCCCGTGGGCAGTTTGTCAGGATGGAACGCGGCGGCTGGCTGCGCCTGAAAATGAATCTCAGCGACGAGCAGGCCGAAGCCGTCTCGCGCATCGGACTCGATCCTTTCGACCTCACCGGCGAGGTCCACCGCCTCCACGCCCTCCAGCTCGCCGAACCCGCAGCAAAGGAAGTGTTCGACGCGGCCGCGTGGGAACGCATCTCGACCCGCGCCCGCAGCCTCAAACTGCAGGTCCGTCCGGAAATCCCGCCGGGACTCAACGTCAATCTCCGCCCCTACCAGATCGAGGGTTTCCACTTCCTCGCCTACCTCGCGACGAACCGTTTCGGCGGCATC
>Ga0209573_1001482_pt1 | contig 36050 bp, 34 predicted proteins | sample TNRBio252014_DNA_FD_185870 | JGI IMG/M metagenome (GOLD analysis project Ga0209573, IMG submission 185870) | Wastewater treatment Type I Accumulibacter community from EBPR Bioreactor in Madison, WI, USA - TNR Reactor_6/25/2014_ DNA (SPAdes)... | ecosystem: Engineered > Bioreactor > EBPR >...
CAGATGGTCCATACCCCAGTCGTCCTGAATTTGGAAAACTCTCATCGCGCGCGCTCCTAACGAGGTTGAAGGCGTCATCATGAACTGGCACGTGGCAAGCTGCGGCACGCTCTGGAGGGAAGGAGATCGCGGCGGCACGCGTGTCAACAACAAAAAGTACAGGAGGCCCGGTCAACCGCGGTCAATTGCAGTTGGCTGCGCAAGCTGGGGTCGTACGGCATCGGCCGCGAGCAGCGAGCGGATCGAGCAATGGCTGGCGGAGAGCCGGGCATGAGCCCGGACATTCTCCCGGTCCTGCGGGCGCAGGCGAATGATCGCGATTGATCGTCGCCCGCGAGATTTCCAGTTCGTCCAGGTCTGGTAGATACGTTCCATGCCGCTCATGTGGCGCCTGCTGTCGTCTTCTGGTTCTCAGGCTCGGTTTATGAGCCACTGGTCGTTTATCATCGCACTGATGGTCTGCGTGAAAAGTGCGCCGGAGGTGAAGCTCATCACAGCGTTGGGTGGTGAGTGGTGGGTGGTGAGTGTTGAGTGCTGGCTTCGTGTTTCCGGGCATTCAACCAGTCACCAGAAGGCGCAGTCGGGCTCCTCCCATACAATTCATCACAATTTTCCAATGATCCTCGCTGCCCAAAGAGAAGTGCTGAGTGGCCATTTACAACGCTGAAATCTCCGCTGGCTCCCTGATGTTGCCGGAGAGCCGCCGTATCGCCCGCTTGCTGCTGACCCAGCCAACGCACGTGCAGTGGCTCGATGCCCTCAAGCTCGACAATTTGCTGCAGAAGAAGACCCCGGCGACGGCCCGCCGCCAGGCGCAGCTGATCCGCAAACGACTCGATACGCTGGAGGAGGAAGGCTTGACGATGATTGCCACCGCTTCGCACGAGGTCGCGACGCAGTTGTTGTTCGCGGCAGCGATCAAGCACAGCCGCATCTTTGCCGACTTCGTGCGTGACGTGTATGCCGGCAACCTGCGCCGGCTGGAGCAGAGACTGTCTCCCGGCAAAGAGTGGGAAGGTTTCCTGGCGGAATGCGTACAGCGCGATCCCGAGCTTGCAAAGCTCAGCGCTTCGACCAAAGCCAAGGTCCTGCAGGTCATCATCCGCGTCCTCGCCGAAGCCCACTATCTCGACTCCACCCGGACCCTGCGGCTCACCCCTCCCCATTTGAATCCCGATGTCGTGAGCTACCTTGAACGCCACGGTGAAACGCCGGTGCTGGCCATCATGGACATGAGCAGATGAGTCAGAAACTCGACGAACGGCTCAACCAGATCCTGCCCAGGCTGACTTGCCCTGACGTGTTGGCCAACAAGGGCTCAGGCGGCGAGATCGGCTTCTGGATCTTCGACTATCCGCCCGAGGACGAAATGGCCGTGCGCGCTTTCCTCCAGGACTCCGTTCTGCCCGCTCTGGCTCGGCAGCAGCCGGTGATCAGGGTGACGGCAATCAATCTCTTTGAGCTCGTGATCGACCTGCTCGAAGAGCGCAAGCTGCTCGACAAGGTCATCGAGATGCAGCGCACGCAGGGCGATGCCAGGACCCTCGCATCGCTGCGCGGAGTGCTCAAGGAAGACAAGCTCGCCAGGCGACTGATAGCCCGGCACGACATCGCCGCCCTTGACCTGCTCATTCTCTGGAACGTCGGCGCGGCCTATCCCATGCTCCGCACCCATACGCTGCTCTCGGCGCTGCATGCCCACATGCAGGACAAGCCACTGCTGATGTTTTATCCGGGAAAGTACGACGGTTACTCGCTACGCCTTTTCAGCCGCTTGCAAGACGACCACTACTACCGCGCTTTTCGTCTCGTCTCCTGAAACCCACTCCCCGGAACAAACAAGCATGAACATCAGGGATCTGTTCACCAAGCCGATCGACCGCCCGATCAATGGCGTGATCAAGGCCGATCAGCGCGACGCCGAGAGCATCTGGCAGGAACTCGACGAATATGTCGTCACCAAGCAGCTCACCGAATACTTCCGCCGCTTCTTCGACGCCTTCCTGGCGGCTGCCGACAACCCGAGAGACGCGGTGCTTTCGGCGCGCATGGCCGTCTGGGTCTCGGGCTTCTTCGGATCCGGCAAGTCGCACTTCATCAAGATCCTCTCCTACCTGCTGGAAAACATCGAAGCGGTCAACCCGGCGGACGGCACGACGAAGCGGGCAGTAGCCTTCTTCGACGAACACAAGATCAAGGACGCCATGCTGCTCGCGGATGTCCAGCGCGCGGTGCAAGGCAGCTCCGATGTGATTCTCTTCAACATCGACGCCAAGGCCGACAGCAAGGATGAGCGCGATGTCATCCTGCAGGTTTTCCTGCGTGTCTTCAACGAAAAGCTCGGCTACAGTGGCGACGCCCCGCATGTGGCCGAAATGGAGCGTCACCTGGTCAGCAGGGGCGCCTACGAGACGTTCAAGGCCGCTTTTGCCGAGCAGAATGCTTCGTCCTGGGACGCCGAACGCGACGCCGTCGATTTCCTGCGCGACGATGTCGTCCATGCCCTGGCCAAGGCCCTCAAGCAGAGCGAGGAGTCCGCCGCCGCCTGGTTCGACAACGCGCGGGAGAGCTACCGCATCAATATCGAAGGCCTCGCCAGGCTGCTTCGCGACTATCTCGACAGCAAGCCGGCGGGACACCGGATTGTTTTCCTGGTCGATGAAGTCGGCCAGTTCATCGGCAACAACACGCAGCTGATGCTGAACCTGCAGACCATTGCCGAGCAACTGGGCAGCCTGTGCCAGGGCCGGGCATGGGTCATCGTTACCAGCCAGGAAGACATCGACGCCGCCATCGGCGAAGCCAACAAGACCAGGTCGCAGGACTTCTCGAAGATTCAGGGACGTTTCCACACCCGTCTGTCGCTGGCCAGTTCAAACACCGACGAGGTCATCGGCGCGCGTCTCCTCGCCAAGACCGAAGCCGCTCATGTCGCCCTGCGCGACCGCTTCGAAAAGAAGGGCGACATCATCAACAACCAGCTCGCCTTCGTCGGCAACTCGGTCACCATGAAGAGCTACAAGGATGCAGCGGAGTTCGTCGCCTGCTACCCGTTCGCCCCCTATCAGTTCACCCTGCTCCAGAAGATCTTCGAATCGATCCGCAAGGTCGGCGCTACCGGCAAGCACCTCTCCAAAGGCGAGCGCTCGCTGCTCGATGCCTTCCAGTCCGCCGCCGTTCGCAATGCCGACCGGGGGATCGATGCGCTGGTGCCGCTTTACGACTTCTATCCGTCGATCGAAAGCTTCATCGACAGCACGGCCAAGCGCTCGATCGACGAAGCGCCGGGCAACGGTGCGCTCGAACCCTACGACGCCGATCTGCTGAAAGCGATGTTCCTGATTCGTTACATTCCGGACATCGTCAAACCGAACATCGACAATCTCGCCACGCTTTGCGTCAACGAAATCGACGCCGACAAGCTGGCGCTCAAGCGCCGCATCCAGGAAAGCCTTGCCCGACTCGAAAGGCAGCGCCTGATCAGCCGCAATGGCGACCTCTGGTTTTTCCTGACCAACGAAGAACGCGACGTCGCCCGCGAGATCGGCCATGTCGAAGTGTCCGCCAACGAAAAATGGCGGCTGCTCAGCGAACTGATCTACGACGACCTCCTCGGCGGGCAGACCAAGGTACGCCACAAGCTCACCAGGGCCGACTACGAATTCAACCGACTGCTCGACGGCGCACCATGGAAGAACGCCACTCATCCGCTCAGCCTTGAAATCGCCACGCCGCTCGGCGACGACTACGAACTGCTCAGCGAAGCCGGATGCATTCTGCGCAGCTCGGAAGCGGGCGGTCGGGCGCTGATCCGGACCGCCGAAGGCGATCGGCTCGACATCGAGCTGAGCCTCTACCTGCAGATCGAAAAGTACATCGACAGCCCGAAGGCCAGCACGGCTGCCGCCTCGCTCAGGCGCATCCTGTCGGACCGCAAGGACGAGAATCGCGAACGCCGTCGCCGCATCCTCGCCCAGTTGGGCGATCTCATGCTCGGCGGCGACGTCTATGCCCTCGGCCAGAAACTGCAGATCAAGGCCGCCAGCCCGCGCACACTGCTCGACGAACTGGTCAATTACCTGATCGCCAACACCTACACCAAGCTCCCCTACCTCAAGCAGCGCCAGACCGACCCCATCGCCGAGATCAAGGCCGTGCTGGCCAGTGCTACCATCGGCCAGCAGGGGCTCGGTCTCGACGGTGAAGAAGGCAACCCCCTGGCCATCAAGGAGCTGCGCGATTACCTGCAGCTCAAGGCCAGCGCCGAGCGTGTGCTGCTGTCCGACGTCGTCGATCGCTTTACCGGCATTCCCTGGGGCTGGAAGCCGGAATGGGAAGTGGTCCTGCTGGTCGCCCGACTGTTCATGGCCGGCGAAATAAAGCTGATGTGCGAAGGCGATGATCTCGACCCGAAGAGCGCCGGCGACCCCTTGACCAGGTCGCTCCGTTTCAAGCAGGTCTCGATTCTCAAGAAGAAAATTCCGCAGCCCGAGTCGCTCAAACGGGCGCGGGATCTCTACAAGGACATGTTTGCGAAGATCTCCCGCGAAGACGCGGACGGGCTGGTGGCCGATTACCGTGCTGCGCTCGGCGACTGGCAAGGCGATTTGAAGGGCTACGGCCAGACCGCATCGGCCAGGCACCATCCTGGCAAGGGCGTGATCGACGCGGCCATTGCTCGCATCGGCAAGCAGGTCGCGATCCGTGACGCCTTCGAGTTCATCGAGACCCTGCTGAGCGAGAAAAGCGACTGGCTGGACACCAGCGAGGATATCCATGATGTCGTCAGCTTCTACAAAACTCAGCTTCCGACCTGGCGCAAGCTGCTCGAAGCGCTGAGCGGCTTTGCCGACAATCGGGACGTCCTGCAACGAAACGAGGTCAGTGCCAGCGCGCTGACCGACCTGGAGGCGATACGCGACCATTCGGCGCCTTATAGCCAGATTCCGCGCATCGAAGTCGAGTCGCTGAAAAAAAACACGTCGAACTGCTCGCCTACGACGAAAAACTCCGCCACTACGCCGCCATGCGGATCCAGCTCGACCTGGATGATGGTGTGAAGGTGAATTACGGTAAATTCGGAGACTTGCTGGCTGAAGTCAAGGCCGTGACTGGAGGGGCTGGAGATGATTGAGAGAATTTCCGTATCGAATTTCAAATCCTTGGCCAAGTTCACGCTGCGCTGCAGCAAATTTAATTGCCTGGTTGGCATGAACGGTGCGGGTAAGAGCACTGTGCTCCAGGCGATCGATTTCATAGCCCAGTTGATGGAGGGACACCTCAGCGAATGGCTGGAGATGCGCGAATGGACCGCACAGGAGCTAAATTGCAAGCTCCGGGCGGAAAGCAACGTCGGACTAGTTGTTCAATATCGACTCAGCGACGGAAGACAGCTCACTTGGGTAGCGGCCTTCAATCGCCATGAGCTTCAGTGCTCGCAGGAGGTGCTGGTTGTTCCGGGAGGAGGGGAGCAACTCCGAGTTAAGGGGAAGAGCTATCGTCTAGAAGCTGGCCCCGAAATACCGATCGTTTTCAACTACCAGGGATCGGTCCTTTCGCAACTCAGAAATGACGGGCTGCCATTGGTCGTACAGGAATTCCGTGATTCGATGCGCCGAGTCCGCTCGCTTGAATTGCTGTCGCCGAACCTGATGCGAAGGCGTGCACGAACGACGGACAGCGATATAGGGCCCGGTGGCGAAAAGCTCACCGCTTTCCTCCACGGTATCAAGGGAGAGCAGCGCAACGCTCTAATTGCATTGCTCAAAACGTTCTACCCGCAGTTGATCGACTTCAGGGTTTCCAGTCAGCGTGCTGGCTGGAAGAAACTCAACGTGATTGAGCAATTCGGAAGTCAGCGTTTGGAAACAGAGGCTCGCCATATCAATGACGGCTTGCTGCGGGTGCTGGCTATCCTGGCCCAGACTGATTCCGACCGTTCCCTGATCCTGCTGGATGAGATCGAGAATGGCATGAATCCCGAGATCATCGAGAAGCTCGTTGATGTTCTTGTCGAGGCTTCACAGCAAATTCTCGTGACATCGCATAGCCCGATGATTCTCAATTATCTCGACGATGAAGTTGCTCGTAGGGCGGTCAATTTTATATACAAGAATCCAAAGGGCGAGACACTAGCCCGTCCGTTCTTCAGCATCCCGCGGATCGGCGAAAAGCTGAAAGTGATGGGGCCAGGTGAGGCATTTGTGGATACGGATTTGAACCTGCTGACGCAGGAATGCGTGGCACTGGACGACAAGGAGCTGGCGGAAGAGGCTGCACGGGCTGCGGAGAATCGCTGATGTTTCTGATCCTGACAGGTGAGGGGCCGAGCGATATCGGCGCTTGCAAGGCACCCATCGGACTCTGCCGGAGTGAGGGTTTTCGGCCCGGACCGATGGCCGTTCTGGTGGATCAAGCCGTGTCCGAACGCCTCCATTATTCGGTCTTGAGTGATACACCAGATTGTGTGTTCTACGTAGACGAAGTGCAACTCGTGCATAAAATCGCTGAGATCAGACAACACCGCAAAAACCTGTTCCTGTCGGGCAAGAAAAGAGGGCAGGAAACTGGGTACTACTTCAACAATGCGCGGGCATTCGGGCTGATCGCTCTTGAGCTTGAGGGCGAGGTCGGCGATGTCGGTCCAGCGGTGTTCTTTCGGGATAGCGATGGTACTCGCTCGACCCCGAGCGCCGATTGGTCAGCAAAGTGGACGTCGATAGAACAGGGATTCTTGCGCGCCGAAAATCCACGAGGTGTCCCGATGTTGCCCAAGCCAACGTCCGAGGCTTGGTTGCTTTGCGCGGCGCAAGCACACCCGTATCAGAACTGTTCTCGATTCGAAGAGCTACCTGGCAACGAGGCCTCTCCGAATCACCCGAAGAAGGAACTGAAAAAGGCGTTTGGTGCGTACAAGAATGCGGCCGAACTCTGCGAATGGTTAATCGACAAACCGATCGACCTTGACCGTATCAGCTCGATGCGCAGCTTCCGCCAGTTTCACGAGCGCTTGAGCGACGTGCTCGATCAGGTTGCAGCAGCGTGAACACGAAACGAGCTTTCCTCGGCTTTGTGCAAGTGGCGCTTGCACAAATTGCCAACCCGACTGATCGAGAGCCAGCATGAGCGAGCAACGCATCACAGACGCGCTCGCCGCCGCGTTCTCCAGCCATTCGATTGTCTTCTGGCACGATGCCGAGGGCGAGTTCTCTTTTTCCGTCAGGAATCTGCTGCCCGACGCTGTCGAGCTGCTCTATCTCGACGATCTGCCGGCCCTGGCCATCAAGCTCCAACTCGAGCGCGCAACGCCGCGGGCCAGCTTCCTTCTCTACAGCGCCAAACCGGTTCCCGAGCTTGCCGACGACTGGCTGCTGGACATCCGGCTGCGCAGCAAGAGCTTCCACGCGGACAATGCGTCGATCCTGCTGGAGGATCTCGGCCTGGCCTCGCAGCAACTGCGGGTGCACCTGAAAGAGCGCGCCAAATTCCTCAAATCCAGAGACCGCGTCGATCGCCTCAAGCGCTGGGTCGCCGCCAACGATGGTGCCGGGGATCTCGATCGCAAGATGATCGCGGTATTGGCGAAAGCCGAGCAAGCGGATCTTCCTGCCATCCTCCTGCGCCTTTTTTCTGCCCTGGTGCAGGACGGCGTCGCCAATCTCGATGGCGAACCGAAAGCGTGCTCCGACATCGTCGCCAACGACCTGATGGATTCCTTCTGGGTCCTGGTTGAGGAGGAGATGGGCTATCGCGATGGCGCGCCGACGCTGAGGGATTTCCTGTTCCGGATACTGGTGACGGATTTTTCGCGAACCGTCAGCGGTGTCTGTCCGGCGCAGTTGTCGCATTTCATCATCAGTGACAAGGCACGCGCGGCAAACGCCTCGGTCTTTGTCGCGGGATGGCGCTCGCACCTGCAGCACTTTGCCAGCTACGATGCCCTGTCTGGCACGGTGGCGCGCGAGCTGGGGCTGAGCGCTGTGATTGCCGGGCTATCCGCCGAATCCTTGGCGGAAACGATGACTTTCGAGGAAGTCGAGCGACGGATCATCCAGGACCTCAAGGGCCGCCTCATCGCTGGCGCCGGCGCCGACATGGATACCCTGCGCGGACTGATTGCCCGGCGCCGTGACGGCCATTGGGCCAACAGGCTGTTGGCCCATTCCAGCGCCACGACACGCGCCCTGGCGTCCTGTTACGACGCGCTGGAAGCAGCGGCTGCCTTCTTCGAGTTGAAAGAGAAGTTCAGCGCCGGCTTCGGTTTCGCCACCGCCGAGGCCGGATTGGCGGCGTACCAGACCGAGCTGTTCCGCTTCGATCAACTCTATCGCCAGATCAACCACGCCGCCGATGGCGTCGAGCCGATGGGTTGGGCCTTGCTGCACGAGCTTCGTGAGCGCATCGAGAGTGCCTATTCGGGCTGGTTCGTGCCGCAGCTGGGGTCCGCCTGGAGCAAGGTGCTGGAGGGCAGGGACGGCCTGTTGTCGAACTGGAGGGTCGCTGCCTGGGTCAACCAGCCGGACTTCTTCGCAACACAGGTCATGGCGCATCTGGATGCCGGGATCCGCCGGGTGTTTGTCGTGATCTCCGACGCATTCCGCTACGAGGCGGCGGAAGAACTGGTTCGCGACATCAATGGCAAGAGTCGCTTCAAGGCGGCCCTGTCGCCCATGCTCGGCGTGCTGCCGAGTTATACCGCGCTCGGCATGGCGTCGCTGTTGCCGCACCACACGCTGGCCTACAGGACGAACAGCAATCTCGACGTGATGGCCGATGATGCCGTGGTTTCCACGCTTGAGCAGCGTAGCGCACATCTCGGCAAGTATCGGGGCGTTGCCGTCAAGGCCGATGAACTGCTGGCCATGGGCAAGGACAAGGGCCGGGAATTCGTGCGCGACCGCCGGGTGATCTACGTCTATCACGACCGGATCGACATGCTGGGGGACAAGCAGGGTTCGGAGGGGCAGACCTTCGACGCCGTTGCCCGGACGCTGGCGGAGCTGAATCAGCTCGCGAGCTTTATCGTCAATAGCCTCAATGGGTCGCTGGTGCTGATAACGGCCGATCATGGCTTTCTCTACCAGGAATCCGTGCTTGACGAGGCGGACAAATCCACGCTTGGCGACAAGCCGGCAGGAACGCTACGGGCGAAGAAGCGCTATCTGCTCGGGCAGGGGATCGGCGAGAGCAGCCAGGCGTGGTGTGGCAACACCGCCGTCACGGCGGGGACGACCGCAGGCGCAGGCAGCATGGATTTCTGGCTGCCCAAAGGTGCTGCCCGCTTTCATTTTTCCGGCGGCGCCCGTTTCGTTCATGGCAGCGCCATGCCGCAGGAAATCGTCATCCCGGTGATCACCCTGCGCGAGAGTGAAAACCAGTCGGCCAAAACGCGCGCCGTGGAGTTCAGCTTGCTGGGTTCGTCGAACAAGGTGGTGACCAACAAGCAACGCTTCGAATTCATCCAGACCGAACCGGTCTCGGAACGAGTATTGGCGAGATCGGTGCTGGTCTCCCTGCGAGACGGGGAGACCATGATCAGCGACGAACAGTCGCTGACTTTCGACAGCAGCTCCGGCCTGATGGACGAGCGCAAGCGCTCGGTGATCCTGACCATCAAGTCCGGTCAATACGACAAAAGCAAAGACCATTTCCTGATTGCCCGTGACACCCAGAGCAGGGTCGAAGTGATCCGGATTCCGCTCAAGGTGGACCTGGCCTTCGCCAACGACTTCTGAAACCGATCATGACTGAAGAACGCCCTGAGAACGACAGCAATCTCGATGCCCTGCTGAACCGGCATTTCGCCGGCAAGGTGGTGCGCAAGGATCTGACCAAGCTCATCAAGGAAGGGGCCAACGTCCCCGTCTACGTCCTGGAATACCTGCTCGGGATGTACTGCGCGTCCGACGATCAGGCGACCATCGATGCCGGACTGGTCAATGTAAAGCGAATTCTCAGCGAGAACTACGTTCGGCCCGACGAAGCCGAGAAGGTCAAGTCGAAGATCCGCGAGAGCGGCAGTTACAAGGTCATCGACAAGGTGACGGTCAGGCTGAACGAAAAGCGTGATGTCTATGAGGCGCTGCTCTCCAATCTCGGGGTCAGGAATGCCGAGATTTCCGATGCCTACGTTCGCCAGTTCGAGAAGCTTCTGGTCGGTGGCATCTGGTGCATCGTGACTCTCCACTATCGATTCGAGGAGAACCAGAAGGGCTCGCCCTTCCTGGTCACCGATCTGAAACCGATCCAGATGCCGAACATGGACATGCCTGGACTTTTCGCAGGGCGCAAGGCATTCACGGAAGCGCTGTGGATCGATGCACTGATCCGGTCAACGGGCATGGAGCCGTCGTGCTTCAAGGAGCGGGTGAAGTGGCACTTGCTGGCGCGGATGATTCCGCTGGTCGAGAACAACTACAACTTCTGCGAGCTTGGCCCGCGCGGCACCGGCAAAAGCCACATCTACAAGGAGATCAGCCCGAACAGCATTCTCGTTTCGGGTGGGCAGACCACTGTCGCCAACCTCTTCTACAACATGGGGGCGCGCAAGGTGGGTCTGGTCGGGCTGTGGGACGTGGTGGCCTTCGATGAGGTGGCGGGGATCAACTTCAAGGATCAGGACGGAGTCCAGATCATGAAGGATTTCATGGCCAGCGGATCCTTCTCGCGCGGACGTGAGGCGATCAGCGCCAACGCGGCGATGGTCTTCGTCGGCAACCTCCCGCAAGGGCAGACGGTCGAGTCGCTGGTCAAGACCAGCCACCTGTTCAGGCCCTTCCCCGAGGTGATGATCGACTCGGCTTTCTTTGATCGCTTCCACGCCTATGTGCCCGGCTGGGAAATCCCGAAAATGCGTCCGGAGTTCTTCACGAACCAGTACGGTCTGATCGTCGATTACCTGGCTGAGTACCTGCGCGAAATGCGCAAGCACAACTTCGCCGACGCCATCGACAAGTGGTTCAAGCTCGGCAACAACCTGAATCAGCGCGACACCATTGCCGTACGCCGGACGGTGTCGGGCCTGCTGAAGCTGATCTGTCCTGCCGGCGATTACGACAAGGAGATCGTGCGCAAGTGTCTTGAGTACGCGCTGGAAGTCCGCCGGCGCGTGAAGGAGCAGCTCAAGAAGATCGGCGGCATGGAGTTCTACGACGTCCACTTCTCCTACATCGATCTTGAGGACAGCCAGGAGCGTTTCGTCTCCGTTCCTGAACAATCGAGTGGCGCCTTGATTCCGGACGGCCGCCTCGCGCCGGGTGCGCTGCACACGATCAGCATGGGCACATCCGAAATGCCGGGGATCTACCGCCTTGAGATTCAAACCATTGCCGGCGGTGGAAAAGTATCTGCCTCGGGCGCCGCGCCACGCGAGCCGGTACGCGTGGCCTTCGACTACTTCAAGGCCAATTCTTCGCGCGTCAGTGCTTCGATCAAGCCAGGCGAACACGACTTTCACCTGCAGCTTGTCGATCTGCAGAATGCCGGCGCGCCGCAGTCATTCACGCTCGCCAGCTTCATCGCCCTGTGCTCGGCAGCGCTGGGCCGCCCGGTGCAGTCACAGATGGCGATCATGGGCGACATGAGCCTGGGCGGCACGGTGGTGCAGGTGCGCAATCTTGCGCAAAGCTTGCAGCTGGCGTTTGATGCAGGGGCAAAAAAGATACTGTTGCCGATGTCCAGCGTGGGCGACATCGCTAGCGTTCCGGGGGAACTGTTCGCCAAGTTCCAGACAAGTTTCTACTCCGATCCAGTGGATGCGGTATTCAAGGCGATTGGGGTGGAGTGAGGTGAGTGAGGTGAGTCTTGAGGAAGCCAGTTCATGAAAAGCGCGTTATTCGTTGATTTCGACAATGTCTATTCCGGCCTGCGTCGTCTTGACCAGGGGACTGCCGACCAGTTTGCACGCATGCCGTCGGCGTGGATGAATTGGCTGGTTGAGTCCCTGGAACTACCGGCTCCAGCGCGGCCCGGTGCCAGGCGCCGGATCCTCGTGCGGCGCTGCTATCTGAATCCGCAGGCGTATCAACGCTTCCGTCCCTCGTTCAATCTGGCTGGCTTTGAAATCGTTGATTGTCCGCCAATGACCAGCGAGGGCAAGACCAGCACCGACATCCACATGGTCCTCGACATGGTCGATCTGCTTCAACAGGAAACCCATTACGACGAGTTTATGGTCTTTTCTGCCGACGCTGATTTCACGCCGGTGCTACGCAAGCTGCGGCGCTGGGACCGGCGAACGACAGTCCTGGCGATTGGTTTCTCCTCGGCGGCCTACCGGGCATCGGCTGACCTGTTGATCGATCAGGACGACTTTGTGAGGAAGGCACTGACTTTCGGCGAGACGCTCCGCGAACCGCAGCTGGTAGAAATCAGCCCAACCCCCGAGTTGGCATCATCAGCCTTGCATCTGATCCGCCAGGCGGTAAGAGAAGCGCCGGCTCCGCTCCCACTCGCCAAGCTGGCCTCGGTACTGCTCCGGACCATCGAAGACCTCGACGCGTCGTCATGGGGGGGCTTTGGCAGTTTTCGTGCCCTGATTGATTCCCTGGAACTTACGCCTCTGGCGGTCACCTGGGAGGGCGGCGGGACGATCTACGACCCCAAGCGCCATTCGCACTCCACGACCAATGGCGCTGCAACAAGCGGCGGCAAGCCGAACGGCGGACAGGTCAAGATCGAGGAACTGATCATTGCCGAGATCGCCAGAGCCTTGCAGCCGGTACCCTGCGGACGATTGGCAACGCTGATCCTCGGGCAGGACAGCTCTCTGGCAGCCGACTGGGCAGGCAAGGGAACATTTCGCAAGTTTGTCGAATCGCTGAACGTAGAGCCAGTCCAGCTCAACTGGAATGCTTCGGGCGGCGTGGCCTTCGACCCGAGCCGTCATGTCGTGTCCTCTGGGCTTGCCTCTGTGCTTGCCTCTGAACCGGGAGCGGAGTGGGCAGACAAAGACCTGCACGGAGTTGCCAGACACATCCATGAGCTCACCGCCGTCCCTCTGCTGTCCCCCAAGAGATACCGAAACCTGATGGAAATGATTGCCAGCGATCTGCTCAGCAGCCCTTTTCACTTCATGGAGACCGGCAAGCGCGTGCGCGACCGCTGCCGCGATTCCGGGTTGCCGGTCAGTCGTGCAGACGTCAGTCATGTCTTGCGGGGCTTGTTGATGAGAGGGCACACCTTTGAGGAGGGCCCCAATGATGCCCTTACCCTGTGCGGAAAGCTGGCGGACAGTATCCGTTCACTCTGTCTGCGCGAAGAAATCATGCTCGATGCCACAATAACCAGTGCGATCGACAACTGGATATCTGGCGGAGCTTCTCGGTGAGGGAAAATCGCGCTCGAAGAGCCGGTTCCAGCTCAGCCAAATCCGCCAGAACGCCCCCTGCAGCGCTTCGTCACGCTCCTTGAGCGCTGCGCTGCGCTGCGCGGCGGTAGGGTCAGGTCTTGGTTGCGGCTTGGCAATGTTGTGTAGTTTAGCGGGTGGAACTTCCGCCTTGGTAGCCGCTAGCCACGGGCCAGGTATCGAGCCTTGCAGGTGTGGCGGTAACGGCACGCTTGATGCGTAGGCGCGAAAGCAGGCGAGGTGCAATGGACCGGCTGATACCCGGCCGTGAAGGTGAAGGAGTCCCGAAATGACCGCAGTGGAAAGGGCCGATGGCTTCAAGACGCCAGCAGGCTACAGTAGCGACGACGCCTTGGCGAGTCGTGTCGCTACCCACCCGGGATCTTTGAGCCGTATCGAGTTTGACATAGCCACTGCACAGTAACCAGGGAGACCCAAGCGTCGGCGCCGGGAAAGAACAGGCGCCCCCTCCGACAAGCCTGAACAGCGAGGAAGAGGGTGGTGGCGATTGGGAGTCGGAGGTGCCCGTAGTAGCGATGAACGCGGGTAATGCGGCGGAAGCGAAGGGGCACCGGTTTGGGATAACGAACAGGGGAGACATGCCCCGACACCGAGCGGACTCTGCGCCTGACCACAGAACTTGTTTGTTTCACGCAATGGGCGAGGACGGCAACGAAGCAACGAATCAAGGAGAAGAAAATGCGTCACTACACCCCGGACAGCACTGAAGCCACGGCACGCGTCGTATCTTTGGCCATGCTCGCCGATGGTGCACTCGACAGGCAAGAACTGGCGTCGTTCGAGAAACACGCCACTGCCGGCAATCTGAACATCGACGCGGTAACTATCGACCGGGTGATGCACGAATTCTGCAACGACCTCCTGCAAAGCGCGCGCAGCCCTAATTTTGGTCAGATCGAACTTGACCGCGAAGTCGTCGATCATCTCCTCGATGATCTGCACTCTCCCGAGGTTCGCAAGCGGACCTTGCGTGCGATGCTGGACATCGTCAATGCCGACGGCGAGCTTGGCGGTGGGGAAGTGGTTCTGGTGTGGCAAGCCCTGAGCCGCTGGGGGCTCGAACTGCACGAAGTGTTGGAGCGGCTTGATGAACAATGGCTGAGCGAAGCGAGTTAACGGTCATGACATGTCGAGATACCCCGGATCATGACGGTCATTACCGTTTCCCTCTTCCCCAGACCCTTCTCCCGCGAGGGGAGACGGGAGTTTCGTGAGTCGCATACGCGACTTTTACATTAACGGTCATGACAAACGAGACACCCCGGATCAGGAAAGTCATGACCGTTCCCCCCTCTTCCCCTGACCCTTCTCCCGCGAGGGGAGACGGGAGTTTCGTGAGTCGCATACGCGACTTTCACATTAAGGGTTCAGCAGGCGCACCGAATGAAGCGCATGCGCATGCACCTTATCGTGCTTCGACGGGAATGACGCCAAGCCATACCGGCGTCCCGGTTCCATTGACCTGAAAAACGCTGCCGCCGCCGGCAGGCGGGGTGGCCTCGGTGAAGGCGTTTACCACGACTTGGTGGGTGACCAGAATCACCGCCGGGCCGTCGCCGGGCAAAGTGGCGAGAAACGCTCGCAAGGCAGCGAGAGTGCTTTCCCGATCGTCTGGCCGTGCGAAAAAGGAATTCAGCGCCGGCAAGGGCTGTACGGGGCCTAGGTCGAGGAGGAGCGCCGTTTCGAGCGCGCGGCACCACTGGCTGGAAAAGACGCGCGCCTGGGTCAGGCCGATCGCACGCAGACGGCTGCCCAATTGTCGTGCCTGAGCCCGGCCGCTGGCATCAAGATTGCGCTGCGTGGAGCAATCGCCGATGACAAAATCCGGCGGATCGCTGAACCCCGGCGCGTGCGTATGCCGCAGCATCAGCACACGCCCCGGCTTGGCAAGCTCGGCGAGCGGGACAACTGGTTCCTCGGCCCACGTCCGCAAGGACCATGACATGGCCACAAGGGCAAGGATGAGCAGCTTGGGCACTTTCCTCCTTCCTCCTTCCTTCAGCCGACAAGTTCGATCGTGCGCAGATCGAGCTTGAACGGACCCCATTGTCGATCGGCGATCAGCAGGCCCAATTGTTGTGCGCACGACGGGTCAAGCGCTGGCAGCGGGTCGACGGCGCGTCCTCGCCAGGTCGGGACAAAATCGGCTGCGGCCAGGCGTATCACGGTCCACTCCCCAGCCGGTGGCTGAAAAGCCGCTTGATAACTGACGCCGTCGAACTCGGCTCCCGTCCGGACGCTGAACTTGTAGCGCTTGCCGTCACCGCGCACGGTGAGCAAACAGGCTGCGCCGTTCACGCTGACGAACGCCGTCAGCGGCGAGCGAACGGACGCAAAGCCGCCGTTGTTGGCGAGGGAAAGCGATCCCGAGAAAACGGCATGCCCTTGCGGATCAAAAGCCATTCTGCTGGCCGAGACCCCACCCATCACGCGATCGTCGATGGCGTACCAGGGGGCGACGGCAGCGAGGGTATCGAATCGGCAAAGCGGAGTTTTCATGCTTGCTTCCCGGGCCTGTCGAAAGCAGGTCGCGATCTTCCCCGGCCAGCCCCGTCCCGGAACGACGCATGCCGACTGGCGGGCGGCAGACCTGAGCATGCCGTATCTCGCTGCCGGCTCATGACGGCGCTTGCCTCGACGCGTAAGACAGGAACAGGTCGCGCATGTCCACTCGCGCCTTGAGCTTTGCCGCCAACAAATAAAGACCACCTGCCTTGCGGTGCAAGAACAAGGCGTCTGCCGGTGGCGTGTGCCAGGAATCCCTTTCGGTGCTCAAGGCCAGACCGGCGTCGCGGATGCGCGCTGGCAGATCGGAATTGCCGAAATCGTAGGCACCGGAGTAGCGCAAGGGTTCGCAGGCGAGCAGAAAGACATCGAGGACGAGTTGCCGCTGCCGCTCCCCGATGTCAGCCCGAAAATAGCCGATGGTGCTGGCGGCCGCGCTCATTTCCTGCCGGTCGCCGACGACAGCACCCGCCATCAACCGGCGATAGGCGTCGACGACGGCTGCCGGCAATCGGGGGTATCCGGGGTTTCCGAATCCTCGAGGGGATAGGCGTCCGCCACATAGGCGGGACCTTTCATGACCATGACGATGAACGCAGCAAGGCCCACCGTGAACACCGCCGTCCAGTGCAGGACAACGATACTGAAGGCAACAATGTCGATCATCTGGAGGCGAGTCGAGGCTTCCACGAGATCCCCGTCGCCGAGAAAAACCCTCGCCGCAAGTGACGGCAGGGCTAGCACCAGCGTGCCGAAAACGAGCACGCTGGGCAACAAACGGAGCACGTCGCGTTCCCGTCCAGCGGGCGTCTGCACGAATCCGGGAAGTCTGTTGAAGGCGTTCATCCTTGCTCCTTTGCGCAATGGGTTGCGAGCTGTTACCAGGTTTCAGCGAAAGCCCCTGCCGTCAGGCAAAGGCAGGCCACGACCGTCAGCCGGAAGCGCAAGGGCAGGTACCAGGTCGGCAAGTGGCTGGCAGCGACCAGAAATCTATCCTGCCAGTAGTGGGTCAGAAACCCGCTCACCAGAAGAACACTCGCCAGTACCGGCGAGAACAGCAATGCCGACCAGGCCAGCAGCGCCGGGGCAACACTCCAGGCGAAGCAGCGCGTTCGCCGACTCGCGCTCAGATCGGTCAAAGCCATGGCGAATCCCCAATGCAGGGCACCGACGAAAGTCAGGATCACCGCCCCGTAGGCGAGCAGCGCATCGCTCCATATCATCGCGTGGTGTGGGTCGAAGAGGCTGGCGGGGGCGAGGAGGAGAAACGGCAGCAGTCCGCCGTAACCGAGCAGGGCCGCGCTGCGTGGAATGGGATTGGGCAGTGAGGGATTGGCTAGTGAGTGGTCCATCGTGTTCTACCTGACCAACGGTCGAATGGTGGAAAAGCCGGCGTCCATCGACCACACCTGGCCTGTCACCCGGGCCGCCTTGTCCGCGAGCAGCCAGGCCATCAGTTCGGCCAGCTCGTCGGGTGAGCCAATGCCCGGCAAGGGGTACTGGCGAGCCGCCGCGTCGCGCCCCATGGTGGTGCCGAGAATGGCGGCCGAGGCTGGCGTGTCCATGATGCCGGGGGCGACGGCGTTGATTCGGATGCCATTGCTCGCATAGGTCGCCGCCGCGCTGCGTACCAGTCCTTCGACACCGGCTTTCGCTGCCGCTACCGCCTCGTGATTGGGTGTGCCGATGCGCGCCGCCGCCGACGAGACCAGCACCGCGGAACCGGGGCTCTTGGCGTCGCGCAAGGCGCCAACGAATGCCGCCAGGGTATGGAAGGCGCTGACCAGATTGGCGTTGATACAGGCCGCAAAGTCTGCCTCGGACATGCGATGCAAGGCGCCCAGGCGGATGTTGCCGACGCAGTGCGCAAAGGCCGTGGGCAGCAACTGATGGGCTTTGGCGACCTCGAAAATGTGGCGCGATCCGGCTATGCTGGAGCAATCAGCGACCACCTGCAGGTGGCGGTCCCCGTAACTGTCGGTCAAGCGCTCACGCTCGCGGCTGGTCACGATTAGTCGCCAGCCTTCCTCTGCCAGCCTGGCAGCCAGCGATCGACCCAGCCCGCCTGCCGCTCCAGTGATCAAGGCTACTTTTTCCATGACATCTCTTCTCCGGTTCTGGTGCTCTTGAGGAAGCGACTCCCCGAGCCGCCAATAAAAACATCCGTTCGACCGACGCGAGACTATTGGACTAGACAAATATAAAGAATTCGTCGATCGGCGGCCTAGTTGTGCACTAGAATAGTATCGAGCCTTAATTTTGTCTAGGACAAGAATGAGTAAATTCGTGACGCAATGTTCAGCACCCGGATCCGAAGTACAGGCCTTCGGCGCCCAGGATGCTCGCCGCCTGAACCCGAAGAAGTTGCTGCTCAGCAAGTGGACGGCGGCTTCCCCCTATGGCAAGGAGAAGCACTTCATGGTGACCGGGGTGATCCAGCCCGAGCACCCGGCCAGCCGCATTGAAACCGTCGTTATCGAAGCGGTGTATTCTCGGCGGGTGTTTTCGCTGTCCTGGCTTGATCGAAGCGATCGCCAGCAGTGGCTGCAAGGCTGGCAGTGACTTTTGCCGGGAAGAATCCCCGCACCCGCTCAGGCGACCGATGATTGACAAAAAAACCATGAATCCGACGCCCCATCTGGCGCTGATCGGTGCCGGCATCGCCGGCCTGTCCTGCGCCACGGCACTGCAACGGGCTGGCCTCGAAGTCAGTCTGTTCGACAAGAGTCGCGGTCCCGGCGGACGCATGCGCAGCCGTCGAGACGACGACTGGCAATGCGATCACGGTGCACAGTATTTCACCGCTCGCCACCCCGCCTTCCGCGCCGAAGTGGCGCGCTGGCAGCAGGCCGGGGTCGCTGGCGTCTGGGAGCCCAGGCGGTGGATGTTTGCCGGAGATTCATCACAAGGACGCGAGTCGACCGTCGCGCGCTTTGTCGGTGTGCCGGCCATGACGGCACCTGCCCGGTATTTGGCCAACACGGTGGCCGTGCACGCCCTAACGACCATCGAGCAACTCAGGCGCCAGAGGCACGGCTGGCAGAGCTTTTCGACTGAACAAGGCTGGCTGGAGACGTGCCTCGCGGCCGTCCTGCTGGCCGTGTTAGCGGTGGTCCGGACACGAGCCTTTCCCTCTGGCGCGCGGCTTGGCTTGCCGGCAGCATCAACACCGCTTGCCGCAACGCCAGGGCAGCAGCCTTCGCCAGAAAATCGCATGAGTCCCGGCACAACCCTCCGGCTGATTCTCGGGGACCAGCTCAATCCACAGCACACTTGGTTCGAGCAACAGCGCGACGACGTGCTGTACGTATTCATGGAAATGCGCCAGGAAACCGACTACGTGCTGCACCACGCGCAGAAAATCATCGCCATCTTTGCCGCGATGCGCGAGTTGGCGCGGCAGTTGCGTGCGGCGGGACACTGCGTGCACTACCTGGCGATCGATGATCCGGACAACCGGCAAGCGCTGCCGGACAATCTCGATGCGCTGATGCTGCGCTTCAACATTCGGGCCTGCGAATACCAGGCGCCCGACGAATGGCGACTCGACGCGCAACTGGCCGACTATGGGCGGCGTCAGTCCATCCCCGGCCGAATGGTGGACAGCGAGCATTTCTATACTCTGATTCTGGAGTTTACAACTCGCTTTGAGCAGCAGAGGCAGCGTTGATGGCGCGGTATGCGAAACCAGCGTCGAACCCGGCTTCATTTACGGAATGGACGTGATGAGCACAGATGTCGAGATGCAGAGGATTCTGACTGATCTGTTTCGGTCGCAACGTTTCGCGGTGCTGGCGACCGACGACCGCGGCCAGCCTTTCACCAGCCTGATGGCGTTTGTCGCCTCCGCCGACCTGCGGCAACTGGTCGTCCTGACTGATAGGACGACGTGCAAGTTCGCCAACCTTGTGGCCAATTGCCGGGTCGCCCTGCTGATCGACAACCGCGAGAACAAGGGCTCTGATACCGTGGATTCCATGGCCGTAAGCGCTATCGGCAAGGCGCAGGAAGCAGATTCTGGTGAACGCGCTCCGCTGCTCGAGTTCTTCCTCGCCTGCCACCCCTATCTGGCTGAATTTGCAGCCTCGCCGACCTGCGCAGTTGTCAGGGTGAAGATCGATTCCTACCTTCTTGTTTCCAGTTTTCAGAAGGTTCTCGAATGGCGCGTCGGAGACTGACACCCGCAGTCAACTCGCTACCGCGCACGCCCGGAGACCGACAGTTCCACCGGCAGATCTTGCGGGGGTAAGCTTTGACCTCGACCTCGACCTCGACCTCGACCTCGACCTCGACCTCGACCTCGATCAGCGTCACCAATACCTCGGCGAACGGCGCCACCTGGCGCTTACTTGTCGCCGATCCTCGGCAGATGAGGTTCGCACCCGTGCCCGTGTACCTACCATGCGCCGCATGGTGCTCGATTTCCACTTCTATGTTCAGCTTTCCTGTCCGCCTGTGAGTCGCCGCCTGAAGCATGCCAAGCGAGAGGCTACGGCTACGCGTTCACCGAATGCTTGTGCTGGTTCCAGCCATCGCCAGACGGCTGATCATTCCCACTCGATGGTCGCCGGCGGCTTGCCCGAAATGTCGTAGACCACGCGGTTGATGCCGCGCACTTCGTTGATGATCCGGTTCGATACTTTGCCGAGCAGGCTGTGCGGCAGTTCTGCCCATTGCGCGGTCATGAAATCCTGCGTTTCGACGGCGCGCAGGGCGACGACGTATTCGTAGGTGCGACCGTCGCCCATGACGCCGACCGATTTGACCGGCAGGAAGACGGCGAAGGCCTGGCTGGTTTTCTCGTACCAGCCGGCGGCACGCAGCTCGTCGATGAAAATGGCGTCGGCGCGGCGCAGCAGGTCGGCAAACTCGCGCTTCACTTCGCCGAGGATGCGCACGCCGAGGCCGGGGCCGGGGAAGGGGTGGCGATAGACCATGTCGTGGGCCAGGCCGAGGGCGACGCCGAGTTCGCGGACTTCGTCCTTGAACAGCTCGCGCAGCGGCTCGAGCAGCTTCAGATTGAGGTCTTCGGGGAGGCCGCCGACATTGTGGTGGCTCTTGATGGTGTGGGCTTTCCTGGTCTTGGCGCCGGCGGACTCGATTACATCGGGGTAGATCGTTCCCTGCGCCAGCCATTTGGCGTTGGCCAGCTTGCCCGCTTCGGCCTGGAAAACTTCGACGAACTCGCGGCCGATGATCTTGCGCTTCTGCTCGGGATCGGAGACTCCCTGCAGATGGCCCATGAACTGCGCGCTGGCGTCGACATGCACCACCTTGACGCCGAGATTGCGGGCAAAAGTGTGCATCACCTGCTCGGCTTCATTGAGGCGCAGCAGGCCGTTATCGACGAAAACGCAGGTCAGCTGGTCGCCGATGGCGCGGTGGATCAGCGCTGCGGCCACTGACGAATCGACGCCGCCAGAAAGGCCGAGGATGACTTCCTCCTGGCCCACCTGGGCGCGAATCCGGTCGACCGCTTCGCCGACGTAATCGGGCATGTTCCAGTCGTGGCCGCAGGCGCAGATGTCGCGCACGAAGCGGCCGAGGATGTCCTTGCCCTTGAGGGTGTGCGTCACCTCGGGGTGAAACTGTACCGCGTAGAACTTGCGCTCTTCGTCGGCCATGGCGGCGATCGGCGTCGATGGATTGCTGCCGATCAGCTTGAAGCCCGGGGGCAGGGTGGTGACCTTGTCGCCGTGGCTCATCCAGACGTCGAGCAGCCCGTGTCCTTCGTCGTTGCGTCTGTCCTCGATGCCCCTGAACAATTCCGAGTGGCCGCGGGCGCGCATTTCGGCATAGCCGAATTCGCGCTTGTTCGAGCTTTCGACGCTGCCGCCCAACTGCGCCGCCATCAGCTGCATGCCATAGCAGATACCGAGCACCGGCACGCCGAGTTCGAAAACCACTTGCGGGGCTTTGAAGTCTTCGACGTCGTAGACCGAATTGGGGCCGCCGGAGAGGATGATCCCCTGCGGCTGGAAGTCGCGGATGAAGTCTGCGGAGACGTCGTAGGGATGCAACTCGCAATAGACCTGTTGCTCGCGGACGCGGCGGGCAATCAGCTGCGCGACCTGCGAACCGAAGTCGAGGATCAGAATTCTTTGGTGGGACATGGCGACGCCTCAAATGAAGCGGGCGGCCCGTAGCCGCCCGTGAATCGTCAATCGATGCTCAATCGACGTGGTAGTTGGGAGCTTCCTTGGTGATCTGTACGTCATGGACGTGTGATTCGCGGACCCCTGCCGAGGTGATCTGGACGAAGGTCGCCCGTGCGTGCATTTCGGCGATCGTCCGGCAGCCGAGGTAGCCCATCGACGAGCGCAGGCCGCCCATCAATTGATGAATCACCGCCAGCACCGAGCCCTTGTAGGGAACGCGGCCTTCGATGCCTTCGGGGACCAGTTTGTCGACGTTGGCCGTTTCTTCCTGGAAATAGCGGTCGGCAGCGCCGGCGGCCATGGCGCCGATCGAACCCATGCCACGATAGGATTTGTAGGAACGTCCCTGGAACAGCTCGACTTCGCCGGGCGCTTCCTCGGTGCCGGCGAAAAGGCCGCCGAGCATGACCGCGTTGCCGCCGGCGGCAATCGCCTTGGAGATGTCGCCGGAGTAGCGAATGCCGCCGTCGGCGATCATCGGTACGCCGCAGTCCTTGAGGGCATCATGGACGTTCTGGATGGCCGTGATCTGCGGCACGCCGACGCCGGCGACGATGCGCGTGGTGCAGATCGAGCCCGGGCCGATGCCCACTTTGACGCCGTCGGCACCATGGTCGATCATCGCCAGCGCCGCTTCGGCGGTGGCGATATTGCCGCCGATCACCTCGACATCCGGAAAGTTCTTCTTGATCCACTTGACGCGGTCGAGCACGCCTTGCGAATGGCCGTGCGCGGTATCGACGACGAGGACATCGACGCCCGCTTCGGCGAGCAGTTCGACGCGCTCTTCGGTGCCTGGGCCGACCCCGACGGCGGCGCCGGCCCGCAAGCGTCCGGAAGCGTCCTTGCTGGCGTGCGGGTGTTCGGTGGTCTTGATGATGTCCTTGACGGTGATCAGGCCGCGCAGTTCGAAGGCGTCGTTGATGACCACCACGCGTTCGAGACGGTGCTTGTGGATTACCGCCTTGCCTTCTTCGATGGTCGCCCCTTCCGGGACCGTCACCAGGCGATTCTGCGGCGTCATGATGTTGCTCACCGGCTGGTCGAGTTCGGTTTCGAAGCGCAGGTCGCGGTTGGTGACGATGCCGACGACGACGCGGCCATCGAGCACCGGAACGCCGGAGATCTTGTGCAGGGTGGTCAGCGCCAGCACTTCGCGCACCGACATGGTCGGTGGTACGGTAATCGGGTCCTTGAGGATTCCGGATTCGAAACGCTTGACCTTGGCGACTTCGGCAGCTTGAACTTTTGGGCTGAAGTTCTTGTGCACGATTCCGATGCCGCCTTCCTGCGCCAGGGCGATCGCCAGGCGCGCCTCGGTGACGGTGTCCATGGCCGCCGAAACGAGCGGCAGTTCGAGGCTGATGTTGCGCGTCAAACGCGTCTTGAGCGTGACGTCGCGTGGCATTACGGAAGAATGGGCGGGAACGAGGAGCACATCATCGAACGTCAGCGCCCGTTGGATTAAACGCATAGCCTTTGATCCGAGGTCACAAAAACGTATTATACCGCGTGCTCCCTTACCGCTGAACGCCCATGAAGCGCATTGCTCTCGCTGCCGCCATGCTACTTGCCGCCTTCGTTGCACAGGCGCAAATTTATCAATGGCAGGACGAAAAAAACACGACGGTGATCTCCGACCGACCGCCTCCCGCCAACGTCACGGGCGCGCAGAAAATAGAAGCCGATGCCGCGCCAGGGAGCGATGCCAGCGACCAGACCCTGGCTGACCGCGAGATGGCGTTTCGCAAGCGTCAGAAGGAATCGCAGGAAGGCGCCGAGCAGGCCGACAAGGATCAGCGCCTGGCGGCGCTGAAAAAGGAAAACTGCGAGAACGCGCGTCGCTCGCTGCAGCTTCTGGAGTCTGGCGAACGCGTGGCGATGCGTGACAGCAAGGGCGAGCGCTACTACCTCGACGAGGCGCAACGCACGCAGGAAATCGCCAAGCTACGCCAGGATGTGCAGGCCAATTGCCACTGAGAGAAGTGTGGAGTGCACGTACGGTGGAGCGCGCGTACGTTGCGGAAGCGCCGGCAAGTGCGCTGCGCGAATCCTGCTTTCGCGCCTACTCGCCTTCGCCGGCGCCTTTTTTCATGACCTTGCCTTCGGCGGCACGTTGCTTGCGAACTTCTTTCGGATCGGCAATCAGCGGGCGGTAGATCTCGACGCGGTCCTGATCGCGTAGTCCGGCGTCGGGCTTGGTGAGTTTGCCGAAAATGCCGATCTTGTTTTTTGCGAGGTCGATTTCCGGGTGCTTGGGCAGCAGTCCGGAGGCTTCGATCGCCTCGCGCACGGTGCTGCCCGCCGGTAGCTGCAGACTGACCAGCTGCTGCTTGTCGGGCAAGGCGTAGATCACCTCGATGGCGAGCAGTTCAGGCATTGGGCAAGCCATGCACTTCGTTGGCGCGTTTCACGAAGGCGTCGACGAAAGTGTTGGCGATCTGGCTGAAAACCGGACCGATCACTTTTTCGAACATCTTGCTGGAGAACTCGTAGGACAACTGGAACTCGATCTTGCACGCGTAGTCGGCCAGGGGCTTGAAACGCCAGAGGCCTTCAAGGCGGCGAAACGGGCCATCCACCAGGTGGATTCTCATCCACTGGGGCGACTCCTTGTCGTTCTCGGTGGTGAAGTGCGAAGTCACGTTGCGGTAGTTGATGTGCAGCGTGGCGACCGTCTTCTGCTCGTCGCGAAACTCGCAGCACGTCTGGCTGCACCACGGTAGAAACTTCGGATAGTCTTCGACACGGTCGACCAGGTCGAACATCTGCTGCGATGAACGTTCGATCAGTACCGATTTCTTGACCATGGCCATCCTCTGCCGTACCCCGTGAATCCTGTAGAATCAAATATTCTAGCACTGCACACTCCTACCCACACCTCAATTTCCCGAGAAAAGGCACCATGAGCATTGTCGCCAACAAGAAGGCTTTTCATGACTACTTCATAGAAGAGAAGGTCGAGGCGGGCTTGGTTCTGGAAGGCTGGGAAGTCAAGGCGATCCGTGCTGGCCGGGCGAGTATCAAGGAAGCCTATGTCGTCGTCCGCAAAGGCGAAGTCTTCCTTTTCGGGATGCACATCACGCCGCTGATGGCGGCGTCGACGCACGTCAAACCGGATGCGGTGCGCACCCGCAAGCTGCTGCTGCACGCCAGGCAGATCAGCAAGATGATCGGCCAGGTCGAGCGCGCGGGCTATACCCTGCTGCCGATCGACCTGCATTTCCAGCGCGGTCGCATCAAGGTTGAAATCGGCCTGGCGAAAGGCAAGAAGCAGTACGACAAGCGGGAAGCCGACAAAGACCGCGACTGGGTGCGCGAGAAAGCGCGGCTGATGCGCGCCAAGGTCTAGGCGGCTCGGCCGGCTGCGGGCGTCCGCAGCGCTTGGCCATCGGCCGCGACTTTCACATTAACGGTCATGACATGGCGAGATACCTCGGATCATGAAAGTCATGACCGCCCCTCTTCCCCCGGCCCTTCTCCCGCGAGGGGAGAAGAGAGTTTCGTGAGTCGCTTGCGCGACTTCACATCAACTGAAGTGGCGCAAGGAGCGCTGCTGTCGCTGCTCCGAATCGGCGGCTTCGTCGAGTCGCTGGCGGACGAAATCGATATGCGTTTGCGCCGCCCGGCGGGCGCTTTCCGGCTCGCGGGCGCGAATTGCGTTGCGGATGGCCAGGTGCTGCGCCATCAGTTGCCGCCCGGTTTCCGGACTCACCGCGATGTCACGGAGACTGCGCCGCACATGCTCGTGTAGCAGGCGCAGAACACTCCCCAGCAGATGACCGAACAGCAGGTTGTGCGCCGACTCGGCAATCGTCAGGTGAAAAGCGACGTCGGCCGCGACCTGGGCACTGCGATCGTCCTTACCGTAGGCGGCGTCGAGTTTCACGTAGGCTTGCTCCAGACGCTCCAGGTCACTTTCGGTTGCTCGTTGCGCCGCCAGTTCGGCAGCCGACCCTTCGATCAGATGGCGAAATTCGAGCACATCCTCCTGCAGGCGGGGGTGTTGCTCGATGAGTTGCTGCCAGGGATCCGAAAAACTGGCGGCGAGCCGGTCGGTGACGTAGGTGCCGCCACCATGACGGCTGATCAGCAGGTCCCTGGAGACGAGTTTCTTGATGGCTTCGCGCAGGGAAGGGCGCGAGACGCCCAGCTCGATGGCCAACTCGCGTTCGGCAGGCAGGCGGTCGCCGGGTTTGAGGGAGCCCTCGAGAATGCGCGTTTCGATCTGATGGGCGACGGCGTCAGGAATGCGCGGGAGCTGGAGCTTGGCAAAATTCATGCTGATCTGTTGATGTCCCTGGCGGGTTCGCCGAAATCATTCCGCCGTTAAAGTGGTCTTACCGGTTCGTTTCGTCAGGAAGTCTACAGACTTTTGGCGGCTTGCGTTGCTGCCCCGCGTATGGCGTGCCAGTTTAACCTTACGGCGCTAGGAATTGCCTACGAATCCCCTACGCATTGCCGCTAATCGGGGCGCAATGGCTGCGCTGAGCGGCAGGCGATTGACAAAGGCAGGGGCTGCAATTAGTGTATTGGGGAATTGGTCTTACCACTTGCGGATTTACCACTTTTCGCCGACAAGAGCACAGGAGACAGCCATGGATGCAGCAGGCCCCCGCCACTACCCGGACAAGCCGGCCAAGGTCTACCTTTTCGGAACCTGTCTGATTGATATGTTTTGCCCGGAGGCGGGCATGGACGCTCTTCGCTTGCTCGAGCGCGAAGGAATCGAGGTCCTTTTTCCGGCCGACCAGACCTGCTGCGGGCAGCCGGCGCACAGCAGTGGTTTTCCCGAGCAGGCACGCGCCGTTGCCCTGGCGCAGTTGCAGCTCTTTCCGGAAGCGTGGCCGGTGATCGTTCCTTCCGGTTCCTGTGCCGGCACCATGCGCCATCATTATCCCGAGATGTTTGCCGATGATCCGCGCTTGCGCGCGCAGGCGAACGCGCTTGCCGAACGGGTGTTCGAACTCAGCGAGTTCCTGGTGCATGTTGCCAAAGTCAGTCTGGCAGACCAGGGTGTGCCGGCACGTGTCGCCTTGCATACTTCCTGTGCGGCGCGGCGCGAGATGGGCACGCACGAGCATGGGCGCGCGCTGCTGGCGCAGCTGGGGGCGGTCGAGGTGGTGATGCACGAGCACGAATCGGAATGCTGCGGCTTCGGTGGCACTTTCTCGCTCAAGCACCCGGCGATCTCGTCGGCGATGGCTGGCGACAAGGTCGATGCGCTCAAGGAGACCGGTGCGGAGACTTTCCTGTCGGCCGACTGCGGCTGCATGCTCAGCCTGAACCACACGCTGCAGAAGCGGCGCGATGGTTTTCAGGGGCAGCACCTGGCGACTTTCCTGTGGCAGCGGACGAGCGGCGAAGGAGGGCGGCAATGAGCGCGCGTGCCAACATCCTGCAGCGCCTGCGCGCCGCGCCACAAGGCAGGGTGCCGCTGGCGCCCGCTGTGCCTGCTTTCTATGACGCCATCCGCGCGGCCACGCCAGCCAGCACGCGTACGGCGAGAATCGAGCTGTTCTGCGAAAAAATGGCGTTCTGGCACGGTGAAGTGGTGCGCGTCACGCACGACAACTGGCCACAAAAGCTGCGCGAGATCTGTGCCGCCAAGGGCGTGCGCTCGCTGCTCTACGGCGAAGCGAGTGCGCACGCCGAAGCGCTGAAGGCGGCCGGTATTGCGGGGCTGAAGCCTTACGACCGCCCGGTCGGCGAGTGGAAGAAGGAACTCTTCGACGACACCGATGCCGGCCTGACATCGACGCGCGGCGGTATCGCCGAAACCGGCACGCTGATCATCTGGCCGGACGCCAACGAACCGCGCCTGATGTCGCTGGTGCCACCGATCCATTTCGCGCTGCTCGACGCCGACCAGCTCCACGACACGCTGTTCGACGCCATGTGCGCGCAACGCTGGAGCGAGAGCATGCCGACCAACGCGCTGCTCGTCTCCGGTCCCTCGAAGACTGCCGACATTCAGGTCACTCTCGCCTACGGCGCGCACGGTCCGAAGGAGCTGGTGGTGCTGTTGCTGGACAACGAGCTTAGCGAGGTTAGCGAGGTCAACGAGGTCAACGCGGAGGAAGGGCCATGAATAATAGCCAGCAGCTCAACTTCGTTCCGGCCAGCGAATTCAAGCAGCGTGCTTCCGTCGCCGTTGCCGATGCGCATCTGCGCAAGAGTTTTCGCGGCGCGATGGACTTCCTGATCAGCAAGCGCGCCGGGCAGTTCCCCAATCCTGAAGCGCTCGAACGTCAGCGTTCGCTCGCCGAACACATCCGCAAGTACAGTCTGGCGCGGCTGCCGGAGCTGCTCGAACAACTCGAGCACAAGCTGACCGACAATGGCGTGCAGGTGCATTGGGCCGAGGACGGCGAAGAAGCCTGCGCGATCATCGTCGGCATTGCGCAGCGCCATTCAACGAAACTGATGGTCAAGGGCAAGTCGATGGTCAGCGAGGAAGTCGAGCTCAACCATGCCATGGCCGCTGCCGGTATCGACGCCCTGGAGAGCGACATGGGCGAGTACATCGTCCAGCTCGACGGCGAGAAGCCTTCGCACATCATCATGCCGGCGATACACAAGACCAAGGAGCAGATCGCCCGCCTCTTCGCCGACAAGGTGCCTGGCGCCGGCTACACCGAATCGGTCGATGAGTTGATCGGCATTGGCCGCGCCGTCCTGCGCGAGAAGTTCATGAACGCCGAGGTCGGCCTCTCCGGGGTCAACTTCGCCGTCGCCGAAACCGGCACTCTGTGCCTGGTCGAGAACGAAGGCAACGGGCGCATGTGCACCACCGTCCCCGACGTGCATATCGCCATCACCGGCATCGAAAAAGTGGTCGAGAAGCTCGAACACGTGCCGCCACTGTTCGGCCTGTTGACGCGCTCGGCGACCGGGCAGGCGATCACCACCTACTTCAACATGATCAGCGGGCCGCGCAAGCCCGGCGAGAAGGATGGCCCCGGCGAGATGCACCTGGTGCTGGTCGACAACGGGCGCACGCAGGCCTACGGCGACGAGCAGCTGCGCTCGACCCTGCAGTGCATCCGCTGCGGCGCATGCATGAATCATTGCCCGGTGTATACACGTATCGGCGGCCACGCCTACGGCACCACCTATCCCGGGCCGATCGGCGAAATCATCTCGCCGCACATGCTCGGCCTGAATGCCACGCACGTCCTGCCGACCGCTTCCAGCCTCTGCGGCGCCTGCGGCGAAGTCTGCCCGGTGCGCATCCCGATTCCCGAACTGCTGGTCCGCCTGCGCGAGGAAGCGCAGCATGATGCGCGCCCCGGACATGCAGCGCTGCGCGGTCAGGGCGCTGCCAAGAGCCGCCTGGTCGATGCCATCTGGTCGGGCTGGGCGGCGCTGTACACGCGCCCCGCGCTGTATCGCGCCTTTGGCTGGCTGGCGACGCGCTTTCGTGCGCTGACCCCGCCGATGCAGGGCGGCTGGACCGTCAGCCGCACACCGATGAAACCGGCGGCGCGGACGCTGCATGAGCTGATGGCTGCGAGAAAGAAGCGCTGAGACGCCAAGCGTCGCCGGCGAGGTGCGTCGGCAGTACTTCAGCCATGCTTGGCGTCTGGCTCGTGAGACCGCCACACCAGCCCGCATGTCATTGCGAGGAGGCGCAGCCGACGTGGCAATCCAGTTCCATCGTCTCACTATGTCCCGCCACATTGACAGCGTGACCACACGAAAAGGCAAACCTCGGGATTGCCGCGTCGGGTGCGCCTCCTCGCAATGACGGTGTGTCGGCGCGGACGCAAGCACGCACGCACACACACGCAATACTCGGATCCACCCCACCCAGGCGCCGAGAAACTGACGATCCCCAAGTTTTCTCCGCCGCAGCCACCTCGGAAGGCAGCAGCGAAGTCCGGCGCAGCGGACGATTCCGCTGGCCGCGTGTACAGGCGCCTGTCGATGGTCAAGCCCTCAAGCCCACACCCCGCAAAATCGTTCACGATACGCAGGGGGCTGTCGACGTGGCGCTTACTGTCGATCCCGCGCTCCGCAGTCAGCAGGGTGAGCGGATACAGTTGCTGCCTGACGGTCATGCTGCCTACGTAGGGCCGTCAGCGTCGCCCGCACAAACGCTGCACGACGTCGAGCGGACCGAGCATGCGGCGACCGCGCAGATGCTCGCCCGGCCAAAGCGAACGCTTGGCCAGTAAGCCTGGATGCGTGCCAATCCCGCTTTGCGGTACCATGAGCCACGGGTAGCGCTCGGTCGGCAGAGGACCAATCTCATACATGGATAGCGTCGCATTTAAAGACAAAAAAACACTGGAGAACAAGTATGTCTGAACCCATAGAAATCCTGCGCGGAGTTGTACATCCGTGGTATTGCGACAACTTCGGCCATATGAATGTCCGTTGGTACAGCCATTTTTTCGATGACGCTGCATTTCATCTTTGGCCGCTCTACTGGGGGAGTCACAAGAAAATGCAGGACGAGTTTGGAGTCCATACGGTAACCGCTTCTGCGACGGTGCAGTTTTTGCAGGAACTGCTGGCAGGGGATTTGATTATGGTAGATAGTTCGCTGACCCGTATCGGCCGCAAGAGTTGTACTTTTACCGAGCGAATGCTGCATGTCGACACGAAGGAAGTGCATGCCACGTATGACACGGTAGAAGTCTTCTTTGACCCACAAACGCGCAAGGCAACAGAAATTCCGGCCCCAATCAGGCAGGCTTTGGAAAATGCATGCCAGGTCGCTCCACAAGATCATTAGATCCTTGGTGGCTACTTCTGAACGGCTTGTAGGCGGCCATTTGTTCAAATGTGAGATTTGGCGATCAATGAGATGCATACAACGGAATGCTCGATTGTTCGGATGGGAGAGCCAAGAGGCGGGCGATTGAGGCGAAAATGTCGCCCAGGCCGCAGTGTCCCAAGGCAGGATCACGTCAGCGCCGCTATCGCCGGACTTGAGCGTAGGCCTTGCAATTGAGGTTCTGGAGAACCGGGGATGGGTCACGGTTTCTGAAATTTTCCGAGAGAGTTGAGAGTAGGTCGTAGAATGGGTCGTGCCAGAAAACTGTCTCCGACGCTTGCGAACGGCCGCAGTCGCCGCAGACCGGTCGGATGGCCCGGCCAGACCACGCTCTGGAAGGCGGCCTGAGCGGTCATTGGCGCCACACTGTGCGGACGGCCACTCTTAGGCAGGGGTCATTCACCTCGCCAAGCCGAGCTGTGCGAACGACGGGCAGCCCCTGGGGGGGGCGCCGAACCGGTCACCAAAAGGCACGAATCCACCGTCAACGGCCGGAACGGTTCGTATAGCCCTCCGCTCAGCCCGTTCAACCCACCGACAGCCCGCGAGAGATCGGCGACGTCCAAGCGGTATTAGGGGAGGAGTGATCGTCGAACTAGAGTCAACTCGGGAAGCTGAAGAGAGGATGGAACGTCTCCAGAAAAAACTGGCTTCCCCAGCTTGCTTCATCACCGTCGAAGGCCGTTGGCAAGGAGAATTTCTTGGTTGACTTCGGCTATGGCAGTTAAGGATACTTGCCGATGTGACTTTGGAGCACGCATTGTCCGGTCATCATTCAACCAACGGTCAAGGGGCCATGAACATGTCAGAGGAAAATGGGTCGGCGCTTCACGACGATCATCTTTCGGAGAAACACGACGACCCATTGGTACGGGGATTGAATATGGTCATCCGTCAAGCTATCCGCTTGCTGGCCGTCCTGATGACGCTGGTAATCCTGTGGTGCGTTGCCGATGTGGTGCTAGTCCTCTACAAGGCGTTGTCAAGTCCGCCGGTGCTGCTTCTTGACCTCAATGATATTTTTGTCGTCTTCGCGGCCTTTCTGGCAGTGCTGATCGCCATCGAAATCCTAGTCAATATCACTCTCTATCTACGCGACGACGTTATCCACGTCCAGCTTGTCGTAGCAACTGCACTGATGGCCATCGCCCGTAAGGTGATCGTGCTTGACTTGAGTACCTTGCGAGCCGAGTATCTCTACGGCATAGCAGCTATTTTGCTGGCGCTCGGTCTTACCTACTGGCTGGTATCCACGCAGCCCAAGAAGTGAGAGAACTGGGTCAAGTGTTTCCCGACGGGGAACGGGCTGCCACTGGTAGTGCCGATTCGGTGGAGGCGGGCTGACATCGCGCAGGCGGTTCACCGGTCACACAGGCACAGGCGCCACTCGCTAGACCACCGCAACTTCCACGCGGTGGCCAACGGTCGACCAGCATGCCGAGTGCCAGCCCTAGTCCTGCCAGCACAATTACGGCCAACGTCGCGGCGACACGCGACCAGAAGGTATCGAGAAGCGTCATGGTGCTCCTTTGCGGCGCCTGTGGCGCTGTTCAAGCGCCGAAATCGTCGAGCAGGATGCTTTCTCGCTCTGGTCTCAAGGCCGGACTGTTGCTGGCGCTGGCATTGGTCTCCCGCACCAAGGCCTGAAAGACACGTTGTGCGCCGCGCCGGATCTCCGCTACGGTGGCCGCGCATGGCGCAGCGAAAACCACTCCCGGGCGATCCTTGTCCGATAAACAGCGCCTGCCCAGCTTCTACCCGCTCACCCTCGTGAACTGCCAGGGCAGGTCGAAGGCCGTGACAATCGGCAGCAAGCAAAGCCACTGCAGGCGGAAAGCAAACAGTGCCAGGGATTTTCTGCGCTGGCTTGCACGCGGCGGGGATTTCCAGTCCCCGCCGAATGGTCGTGATCGCTTGATCGAAGCCGTGACCGGCGTCTTTCTTGCCCATTTTGCTGTTCAGTCAATCAGGCTTCAGCCACCTGAACCTGCCCTGGAACGATCGGCGACAAGTGCTTTGCCTCGCGCACCTCGATGTGTGTCACCCGCTGCAGTTCAAGCCCCCAGCGACTCATGGCCTGCGATATCAGAATGGCTTCTCCGGAGTTGAGGCTACCGTCCGCATTGACGATGTCGACGATCGCGGTCAAGGCCTTTTTTTGCAGCTCAGGCGACTGAATGTCATCCAGCAGGTGATCAACCAATTGCAAATCGAGCTCGATCTGGCCGATATTCGGCGCGCGGGCAGTTTGCATCAGGTCATTACAGAATTCATGTATGACTCGCTCAAGGGTCTCGGCGGGAAGGTCCAGATTCTCGCGAAGTTCGTGCTTTTCGAGTGCCGCGACTTCGCTGTGGTCGAGCGCGCCATCAGCGAGCAGCGCGAGGGCGACGATCCGTGCCATGGCTTCCGTACTATCGATCGGATAATTTCGCATTCTTCTCTCCTTGTTGAAACGATTAAAAAAACTTTTTTCCGAGCACGCCACCGACCACCCTGGCCAGAACAGAGTTCCGTCGTGCATGACGGCGGCACGCGCCATCACGCAACAGGTCTCTGCTGGCAGACATGGCGTCAAATGCTCATGGAAGCCTGAGGGCCATTGAGACAAACCTCACTTGAGCTTCAACCAGATCTCGTTGCGGCGCAGGAACCACGGCATGAAAGGAGGGTTGTAACGCGCCAGGACGGGTTCTCCGAGCGAGCTCACGTCTGCCGTATGCAAGGCGGTTTCGAGTTCGGCGAGGTGCTCATCGTAATTGGCCTGGGTCCAGAAGCCTGAGTAGCGAATCACCGCGACGGTGCTTGCTGGCACTTCGCGCAGATGCACCCGCGCATCGTCCGGTTCTGGCGCCATGTCGAGCGTCACCTCGCTGGGCAATACGAACTGCACCCGATAACCACCCGGGGCAGCGGCCTGGGTCACCGGTGCGGTCATTTCGAGTCGCATGGGCTCTGGAGCCTGGGTCACCGGTGCGGTCATGGCGAACTTCGTCGAGCCCTTGTTCTTGCCGAAAATGTAGCCGGCAAGGATCGGGAACGCTTCACTGCCTGCGTCTTCGGCCGGCGTGTTGATGATCACCTCCGCTACAACATACGGCGCGTAGCGCCGGATTTCCACTTCGCCGATCTTTCGCTCGATTTCATAGGAGGGTTCCTCGATGGCGTTCGACAGGCTTGGTGCGGCAGCAATGGCCAGGGAAAGCAAGAACTTGCCCATAAATTTCAGTCCAGTAGGGGGGCAGCCACCGGGCGCCGAGCGCTTGACCCGGAACACGCCCGCGTTGATTGTTGATCGGTCCGCCTCGCAGCTCATCGCACCACCGGTCGCGCCGACCGCGACAGAACATGGCTCCGGCGCCGGTAGGCCTTCTCCAGTTCCATCGCCAGATAGATCGTCAGTCCGACAGCAATGATCGGCAACCAGTCGAAGGCGGCAATCGGCGCGGTGTGGAACAGGCGGTTGAACAGCGGCAGGTAGGTGAAGATGAGCTGGGCGAGCATCATGGTGCTGATGCCGGCCCAGATCCACGGGTTGCTCAGCAATCCGAGGTGGAACATCGACCAGCGCAGTGAGCGACAGTTGAGCAGGTAGAAGGACTGCCCGACGGCAAACACGTTGACCGCGATGGTGCGCGCCTGATCTTCACTGGCGCCGCGTAGCAGGGCCCACTCGAACAGCCCGAAGGCGCCGACCAAAAGCATCACGCCGACCATCGCGATACGCAGCGCCAGCTCGCCATTCAGGATCGGCGAGCCGGGAGCGCGTGGCGGACGGCTCATCAGATGCGGTTCCTTCGGCTCGAAGGCCAGTGCCAGCCCGAGGAAGACCGCCGTGGTCATATTGATCCACAGCGCCTGCACGGGCAGGACCGGCAGCGGCTGGGCGAGGAGCACCGCGACGACGATCACCAGTCCCTGACCGGCGTTGGTCGCCAGGATCCAGGTGATGAACTTGGTCAGATTGTCGAAGACCCCTCGTCCCTCTTCGACGGCGGCGGCGATGGTGGCGAAGTTGTCATCGGTGAGCACCATGTCCGCCGCTTCCTTGGCCACTTCGGTGCCGGTTATCCCCATCGCCACGCCGATGTCCGCACGGCGCAGGGCGGGTGCGTCATTGACCCCGTCGCCGGTCATCGCCACCACCTCGCCGCGCGTCTGCAGCGCCTGCACGAGGCGCAGCTTCTGCTCGGGAGTGACGCGCGCGAACACCGCCGTATCGTTCGCCGCAGCGGTCAACTCGCTGTCGGAGAGGGTCGCCAGTTGGGTGCCGGTCAGCGCCGCCGGAGCAGTGCCCGGAGTGGCGCGCTGATCGAGGCCAATCTGGCCGGCGATGGCGGCTGCGGTGACTGCATGGTCGCCGGTGATCATCTTGACGCGAATGCCGGCGTCGCGACACTCCGCGACCGCCCTGATCGCTTCCTCGCGTGGCGGGTCGATCATTCCCTGCAGGCCGACGAAGGTCATCTCCTCGGCCAGGTCCTGATGGTCGAGCGTCTCCTGATCCTTGCTCGCCGGCCGCTGGGCGAAAGCGAGCACGCGCAGCCCGGCCGCGGCCATTGCCTCCACCTGCGCGAGCACCACCTCGGGCTCGAGCGTCACCGTTTGCGCTCCGCCGTCCAGTGCGCCGCTGCAGCGCGCCAGCACGCTCTCCACCGAGCCCTTCATGTAAATCATTCGCGACCCGCCGGCGTGCAGGCTGGCCATGTACTGATGCTGCGATTCGAACGGCACCGCATCGAGGCGCGGCGCGCTGGCCAGGGCCTCCTGTGTATCCAGACCGGCCTTGCGCGCCGCTACCAGCAGCGCACCCTCGGTGGGGTCGCCCTCGATCTGCCAGTGGCCATCCTTTTCACGTAGCAGCGAGTCGTTGCAGAGCAGGCCGGCGCGCAGCAGCGCCAGCAGGGCAGGATGATTGCCGGGTTTGACGGCCAGCCCTTGCTGCTGCAGGCTACCTTCAGGGCCGTAACCGACGCCGGTCAGGTCGAATTGAGCGCCCCCCGCAAACAGCTTCTGTACGGTCATCTCGTTGCGTGTCAGGGTGCCGGTCTTGTCTGAACAGATCACGGTCGTGCTGCCCAGTGTCTCAACCGCGGGCAGGCGGCGGATGATCGCGTGGCGTTGCGCCATGCGCCCGACGCCGATGGCCAGGGTGATGGTGAGCACCGCCGGCAGGCCCTCCGGGATCATTGCCACCGCCAGTGCGACGGTCGCCATGAACATCGCTACCCAGGAT
>Ga0209573_1001483_pt1 | contig 36044 bp, 27 predicted proteins | sample TNRBio252014_DNA_FD_185870 | JGI IMG/M metagenome (GOLD analysis project Ga0209573, IMG submission 185870) | Wastewater treatment Type I Accumulibacter community from EBPR Bioreactor in Madison, WI, USA - TNR Reactor_6/25/2014_ DNA (SPAdes)... | ecosystem: Engineered > Bioreactor > EBPR >...
CCGCCTGTGTTTTTATTTGTTCGCTCTGCGCCTTTATCTGTTCTGCCTGCGCCTTTATCTGCTCTCCTTGGGCCAGCACCAAAGCTATCAGCTCGGACTTGCTCATCTTCTCCAATGTTTGTCGTGGCAAATTCATACCCAAATTTACATATTGTTTCTTATTCCTACCTTATCCATGGAATTAATTTCAACCATGCTTTATCTTAGCGCTAATCAGTTACATAAAGTCGGACTTTATCAATGGGATGATTATGCTGAATTATGTGAAATGATGTATGAATGGCATATGATGATTGGGCGCTTTTCTGACGGAAAGGAATATCTCCAAAATGCTATAGTTGCTTATCAACGAGGGTTATTAGGGAAAGAGCATCCCGAATTAGAATACTTGGTTGACAGCCAAAAAGAACAGGAATTAATGGTATTCGCAGAATCGCTTGCCAATAGAAAGCAAGAACCTGACAAGGCTCTACAAACCTTTGTGGAAAATCCAAATATTTTAGCTCAGCTTGAAGTTGATTCCATTGGGATGGTGAATAGTGATATAGTCCGGGCAGGTTTGAAACGAGCACTTAAGCAAGCAAAAGTTGACAAAGAATTACTGTCTCCCTATTTTGAAAAAGATATTTATGCCCGAAAGTTAGATTCATTGTATTATACTGCACCGTTTAAACCTAATCGCGATTACGCCGAATCCCTGATTATGGCTTCAATTGGAGCGGTTAACGCCAACATGTTTAATTATTACCCGGAGAAGGAGCAGCAATTTATAATGCGTCAGTACCGGATCAATTTGGAGGCAAACCTGTCCTATATCTTACGCAACTATGCAGAAAAACCAGAGCTTGCAGCCCTTGCTTATGATCAGGTATTGCTAACCAATAATATGTTGATTAATCAGCAACAATGGATTCGACAACATATTTTACTTAGCAAAAACAAAGAAGTAAAACAAGCCTATCAGGCATGGAACAAGCAACGCCTATTGCTTAATTCGTTGTATACGCTATCGCCGCAAGAGTTGCAAAAGCGTGATGTTTCATTGATTGAGGAGGAGGGCAAGTACGATGATTTGGAAGAGGTTTTACACCAGACGGCAAAACTTGAACGGGAGATTCCAATACGCCCGTCCTGGAAAGCAGTACAGGAGCAACTAAGACCACGGGAAGCCGCCGTCGAAATCTTGCGTTTTTTTCGATATGATCGTCGCAAATGGTCGCGAACTCCGTCGTATATAGCACTCATCATTACTGCTGAATCGGCCCATCCAACTATGATATTGCTCGATAACGGCGATGAACTTGAGTCTACTGATTATCAAGCATACAATGCCGGACTACTGCGCCCTGAAAGTTCGAGCAAACTTTACGATCGGTATTGGGCGCCCATTCAACGCCACCTTGGTGCTATAGACAGGGTATTCCTCGCTTTCGAAGGAATTTATCATCATATTAACCCTGCGACTTTACGTGTATCAGGAGCGACAACCAGCTATTTAATCGATATGATTCATATTGTTCAGGTTGGTAGTACTCGAGAGATTATAGAACAAAAGCGGGCTTCTGCACAGGAGATTAATGCCGCATTGCTTATTGGTAATCCTTTGTTTGACTGGAGCGACTACATAGAGACGGCTCCCGGCCCTACATCGGTCAATTTGCGTTCAGGCAATTTTCATAAAAAATTATCCGACATCGTATGGAATCCACTCCCCGGAACAGAAAATGAAGTGCATAATATAGAGGCCCTGTTAAAAAAACACAAAGTGACTACGACCGTACTGCTTGGGAAAAATGCTTCTGAATGGAATGTAAAGGAGCTTGTCAACCCGGAAATCTTGCACATTGCGACCCACGGTTTTTTTAATTCTGTAGACCTCAATTGGATTCTACAATTTTCTGATGAGGAGAAAGATAGCAGCGAGTACCCTGAACTTGAAAGTTTGATGTTGGCGCCTCTCGCTGCCCTGTCCTCCGCTGACAAAGAACAAAATATGAATGACCTAACTTTGGATATCCAATCAATGACAGACAATTGGCAGAAATTTAATCCTGCATTGAACTCTGGACTAGTACTTGCCGGAGCAACCAACTTTACCCGTTCTAAAAACAAACTTGAAGTCGATGATGGGATACTGACTGCTTACGAGGTTAACGGCCTTGATTTACGCAATACTCAACTCGTGGTGCTAAGTGCCTGCGAAACCGGGCGCGGACAGATTCGCAACGGAGATGGTATCTATGGCTTGCACAGGTCTTTTTTGACAGCTGGGACACGTTGTTTGATTACCAGTCTCTGGAAAGTCAATGATGACGTTACCCAACTTTTGATGACTAACTTTTATCTCAATTGGCTCGACAAAGGACTGCCCAAGCAAGAGGCATTCAGACAGGCTCAATTACAAGTTCGCCGAGACTATCCTGAGCCGTTTTACTGGGGAGCTTTCATCATGCTTGGACAATAATATTAACCACCTTTAAAGATATAAATAAGATGCGTGCCACAATACAAACCCTTATAATCTTATTTATCACTCAGTTTACTACTCAGGGGCAGTCCACTGACCTTTTCAGCGACAGCCTCTTCTTTTATGAACAGGAGCGCAACTACCAGTCGTGGCTCAACGACGTCGGGTTAGGTGAAGCTTTATCGACTGATGGAATACAAATTTATCATAATAAAATAGCTTTGCACCTTAAGTTGCAAACAAGTTCGGCAGATACTGCTTACTGGTTGTTTCAACGGATTGTTAAGGATTTTGGTGATAGTTCTCCATTCTCGATGGAACAGACTTTGCTCTACAGAATGATCAGCATTATGGAGATTAGGCCTCCTGAAGCACTCATCATATTGCGTAACCGCACAGAGTACGGACAATTACCCTCAATCGACTACAGAATTTTTTATGATCCCGCCACGAATATAGTTGTAATGAAAGGAACATTGCGTTCAATTATTCGTGATTCCATCCTGCTGCCCGCTTTTATATTGAATACTAAAATAAATCAACAGAAGCAGTTAAATACAGTGCATGATTTTACCAATTCTAAACTATATAAATTAAAGCAAAAACTTGGCGAAAAATTTGTCGAACATTTTTCTGGGAAAACAGAGCCGCGTTTTGTTGTCAAACTCTGTCAAAATCCATTGATTTGTGAGGTTATGAATGTAAAAGGCGAAGTTGTGCCTACAGGCTATTTTAATATTCTTGATCCAAATGAAAGATTGGTTTTTACGGTAGAGGTTCGGTCTGAAAGAAAGGGCCTTCATATCGTATGCATGATTGACGGAAAATACGGGTCGGGGCTTTTTCGCCCACGGACAGTTAAAGCTTATCGTGATATGGTTCCGGAGTACGCAGGTGAGCTTGCACGCTACTCGCAACAGTTTACTCAGATTTTACTGCCGGAATGGATAATGCAAATCATTAATGACGAACAATAAGATAAGATGCAAAAGAAAATATTTCGTCAGCGCTTGTTGTACGCAATGTTGATTGCTAAATTAGTAGTAGTTAGCTGGACTTTTTTCATGTGGCTAACCAAAGGATACAATTTTTCCCAATTGAAAGATATCCTGTTCCTTGTGGTACCACTGTTTTCTACTAATCTTATTATCATGGTACAGTATTATCTTGACGATGAAAAGATAGCTGCTGCTGATAATCAAGCTATTGTGCCCAGTCCCATCCGCATAATAGGTATTGTTGGTTCCTTATTGTATTGTTTTTATATGGTCAGCGTACTATCGATGGTGCCGGGTGAAACCGAGGCTTTCAACGATTTAAAAGAAATGCTAGGATGGGGTGAAATTTTGTTCGGTGTGTATTTAGGGTATGTTGTGAAAGCGGTGTTCAAATAGTTCTCCGCTTCTCGTTGTGTTCTTCATCGCCAAGCGAAGATATTTTGACAGGGTGCAGATATGCAAGCCGACCGACCTGGATTGCACCGCCCCAAAATCCAATAGTCCCACAGTCCCAAAGTCCCAACACTCCCCGCAAGAACCCACCCCCCTATTCCGTTGTTTAGCCCTTATAATACAACCGTTGGGCTAAAAAATTTCTCTTTTTGTGGGGGTTTTTAGCAACATTGCCGTTAATACCATCTATATCTATTATGAAGAACACCTTATTGCTTGCTCTGCTAACCTTGGGAGTCACCTATTCAGCTTTTGCCGGCGGCGTGCGCGGCACCGTTCGCGATAACGAAGGCAATGCCCTCGAATTCGCCGCTATTTATGTAAAAGAAACCGGCGACGGCGCCGTGACCAACTCGGAAGGATACTACGAGTTACGGCTCGCCCCCGGCGATTATACGCTCATTTTTCAATACCTCGGCTATAATGCCGAATTGCGGGAAATAGCCGTAGGGGAAGGATTCAGAGAACTCGACGTATCCATGAAGAGCCAGTCGTTTACGCTCAAGCAAGTTGATGTGATCGAGGGTCGCGAAGACCCGGCTTATACGGTTATGCGCAAAGCGATCGCCAAAGCCAGCTATCACCGGCAACAACTCGAAAGCTATTCGGCCCAGGTGTATATCAAAGGCTCGGGGCGACTTAAAAAAGCGCCGTTTTTTATTCGCAAAGAACTCAAAAAAGAAGGCATCGACTCTTCTTTTGCTTTTGTAACCGAGTCGGTGAGCCGGATCGAATACAAAAGGCCCAATAAATTTAAAGAAACCGTTATCTCGATTCGCAAACAGGGTAACGACAATGCGACAAGCCCTTCTCAGTATATTTTCAGCAGCTTTTACCAACCCCGCGTGGCCGAATCCGCCGTGTCGCCACTATCAACCGACGCTTTTGCTTATTACAAATTCAAACTCGACGGTTATTTTATGGACCGTGGCTACGGGGTCAATAAGATCAGGGTTATCCCGCGGAGCCGGGGCGAGGATGTTTTCGAGGGGTATATCTATATCGTGGAAGATTGGTGGAGCATCCACAGTTTGTCGCTGAAAACTTACAAATTCGGTATCGAATTCAATATCAACCAGGTGTATTCGCCCATCGACGACGTAGCCTGGATGCCTACCAGCCAACGCTTTGATGTAAACGCCAAAGTGCTGGGCTTCGATTTTGTGTACAATTACGTGTCTTCTGTGAGCGGTTACAAGATAAAACTAAACCCCGACCTGCCCGCTGATGTAGCGGTAGTAGACGAAAAACTGGATCAGGAGCTGGCCAAGGAAGTAGAAAAGCGCTGGAAAGAGGACGCCAAGTCGAAAGACGTGTACGACAAATTGTCATCCGGCAAAGAGTTGACCCGCAAGGACTTGCGATCCCTGATGAAAGATTATGAAAAGGAAGAAAAAAAGGCTGCCAAGGCGGAAAAAGCCGGCGAACTGAAAAATGACGAGCGAAAAAGTACCGACCCCATCACGCTCGATGAACGCGAGTTTAAAGTAGATAGTATGGCCTATAAACGAGATTCCTCGTATTGGGCTGAAATCCGGCCTATCCCGCTTACCGTCTACGAAGTAAAAGGCTACGAGCGCGTTGACAGTCTAAGCCGCGTGGAAGCCGAAAAACGCGAACGCGAAGAAGCGGGCGAAGAAACCGACGAAAAAGCAGCGCAAAAATCCAAAAAGAAAAAGAGACCCAATGCCTTTGAACCCATGGACCTGATCGGCGGCGGCTCTTATAATTATGGCAATACACGCCTGTCTTTCGAATCTATTCCTTCCAATCTCCACTTCAACCCGGTTGAAGGCTACAGCTTGCACTCTGAAATCGCCCTGCGTTTCCGCCAAAAGGTGATGTTCAAAAATGAGACCCCCGACGAGGAGCCTACACCTGGGAGGGACAGCACGGCCGGCGTAACTATTAAATCCGGCGACCAGGTTGCCTTTGAAGAAGCCGCCAAACGCAAGGTGCGGGTTACGCGCGATTGGAAGCTGGGAATTACGCCGCGTTATGCTTTTGCCCGCGAAAAGTTCACTGGAAAAGGTCGCCTTAATTACGGCTTCGGCCGGCGTTTCCGGCGCGGTCATGCAGAAATAGAAGGCGGACGTTATATCGTGCAGTACAACAGCGAAAAGCCGATCAGCGAGCTCATCAACACTTACCTCAACTTGTTTGAAGAACGCAACTTCATTCGCCTCTACGAAAAAGACTATGTGGGTTTCAATTTTGACAAACAATTACGAGAAAACTGGAAGTTTCTTTTGAATGCGGAGTGGGCCAAGCGTTATACTTTGAACAATAATACCACCCAAACCTGGTTTAACCGCGACGACCGCTCCTACGATTCCAATACTCCCGTAAACGACGAGTGGACGACCCCCGCTCCGGCCATTGAAAGAGCCGCAACCTTAAGCATCGGCGTCGAAGCCCGCCCCTGGCAGCGCTACCGCACGTACAACGGCTATACCCAGGTAGTGGAAAACAGTTCGCCCATCCTTACTTTTAGATACAAAAAAGGACTTAACGGCCTGTTCGACAGCGAAGTAAACTACGATTTGCTCGACTTTACCTACCGCCACGGCTTTAAGGTCGGCGCCCGCGGCAAGATGGACGTAAAAGTCAATACCGGTATTTTCCTGAATAATGACTATGTAGGTTTTGCCGATTATAAGCACTTCAACGGCAACCGCATTTCACTGGTCACCTCCGACCCCGTGGGCAGCTTCCGCTTGCTCGACTATTACCGGCACAGCACTGCCGACAAGTACCTCTCCGCCCACGCGCATTACCAGTTTCGCAAATTTTTATTTACTCAAATCACAGAGGTATGGCTGTTGGGTTTAAAAGAAAATGTGTTTGTAAATTACCTGGCCACGCCTACTTCTAAAAACTACTTTGAAGTCGGCTATTCGGTGGATAATATTTTTCGGATTTTCCGCCTCGAAACCGCCGTTTCTTTCCAGGATGGCAAGTACCTCGACTGGGGTGTGCTGATCGGGATTTCTTCTAATCTGGGCTTTGTGGATTTTGATTAGAAGGGTTTATGAGGGTTTATGAAGGGTTATGAGGGTTTATGAGGGTTGAAAAAGGGATAATTTAACCCCTCATAAACCCTCATAAACCCTCATAAACTATAAAAACCCATATCTTTGCGCAATAACTCAGATATGACAAAGACCACTTCCACTCCCAACCACACCGATTTCCAACGTGCTATACTGGAAGGTTTACCCTCGCAATTGCCATCGCCCAAGCCTTACGATACCGGCGTAAGCCATGCCCCCGTGCGGGTTATCGAGGGTGTATTGAGCGACAAAGAAAAAGCGCTGGCATTGCGCAATGCGTTACGGTATTTTCCGAGGGAGCAGCACGCCGTATTGGCGCCCGAATTTGCCGCCGAACTGGCCGCTTACGGACGCATTTACATGCACAGGTTTCGGCCCGATTATCCCATGTACGCGCGGCCTATCGACGAGTATCCGCAGCGGTCGAGGCAGGCGGCAGCCATTATGTTGATGATTCAGAATAACCTCGACCCCAAGGTAGCCAAACACCCCCACGAACTGATCACCTACGGCGGCAATGGGGCGGTATTCCAAAACTGGGCGCAATACCGGCTGGTGATGAAATACCTCGCCGAGATGACCGACGAGCAAACGCTGGTTTTGTACTCGGGGCACCCGCTGGGGCTTTTCCCTTCGCATCCCGAAGCGCCGAGAGTGGTGGTTACCAATGGGATGATGATTCCCAATTATTCAAAAAAAGACGACTGGAACAAATACAACGCCTTGGGCGTAACCCAATACGGGCAGATGACGGCGGGCTCTTTTATGTATATCGGCCCGCAGGGCATCGTACACGGCACCACCATCACCCTGCTCAATGCCGGGCGCTTGAGGGGCCTGGGCAGCGACAACCTGCGGGGTAACGTATATGTAACCTCCGGTCTTGGCGGTATGTCGGGCGCGCAAACCGTAGCAGCGGTGATAGCCGGCGCGGTAGGCGTAGTAGCCGAAGTTGATCCCGATGCCATCGCACAACGCCTTGCCGACGGCTATATCCAGGCCGAAAATGTATTCCACGACCTCGACAAATTGGTAGCTCGCATCGAGGAATGCCGCCGCGAGGGCACGGCCATAGCCCTGGTATACGCAGGCAACGTAGTGGATTTGTGGGAGAAATTTGTCGAGGCCGGCACGCACATAGAATTGGGTTCTGATCAGACTTCGCTGCACAATATCGACGATATGGGCTATTGCCCTGCCGGGTACACATTTGCGGAAGCAAAAACACTATTAGTTAAAGATAAAGCCGCCTTTATGGAGGCCGTGTACCATACCCTGCGCAGGCACGTGGCCGCCGTAAATGCCATGACCGCCCGCGGCATGTATTTCTGGGATTACGGCAACGCCTTCTTGCTCGAAGCAGGTCATGCCGGCGCCGACATCTGGCGCAACGAAGCCGAAGGACTTTACAAATATGCTTCTTACGTAGAAGACATCATGGGGCCCATGTGTTTTGACTACGGCTTTGGGCCTTTCCGCTGGGTATGTACCTCGGGCGACTTGTCCGACCTGCGCACCACCGACCGCATTGCCGGCGGCGAATTGCGCGACATGCTCTCCAAATCCACGCCGGATATTGCAGGGCAACTGCGCGACAACCTGATTTGGATCGAATCCGCTGAAACCAACATCCCTGTGGTGGGTTCCAAATCGCGTATTCTCTATGCCGACGCCCTGGGCCGCATCCGCATTGCCCGCGCTTTCAACGACGCCATTGCCCGCAGGGAGATCTCTGCGCCAGTCGTATTGGGCCGCGATCACCACGACGTATCGGGAACGGACTCTCCCTTCCGCGAAACCGCCAATATCTATGATGGCTCAAGGTTCACCGCCGACATGGCGGTGCACAACGTAATCGGCGACGCCTTCCGGGGCGCTACCTGGGTGAGCCTCCACAATGGCGGCGGCGTAGGCTGGGGTGAGGTGATCAACGGCGGTTTCGGCATGGTGCTCGACGGCAGCCCCGAAGCCCGGCGCCGCCTGGAAGCTATGCTGTTCTGGGATGTTAATAACGGCATTGCCCGCCGCAGCTGGGCTCGCAATGAAGGCGCTATGCACGCGGCTCAACGCGCCATGGAGGCCGAGCCGCTGCTTCGCATTATGATGCCCAATCTGGCAGACGATGATCTCGTGGAAAAGACTTTGGGACTCTGAGACTTTACGACTGTACGACTATACGAACAGGGAAACTTTGCGTATCTTTATGCATCCATTTTAACAGTCGTACAGTCGTACAGTCGTACAGTCGTACAGTCGTACAGTCGTACAGTCGTACAGTCGTACAGTCGTACAGTCGTACAGTCGTACAGTCGTACAGTCGTACAGTCATATCTTCACCAGCTTCCAGGCGCCCCGGCGGAAAATGATCACACACAAAACTGCGGCGGTTGTTTCGCTTATCGCAATAGCCATGCTCACACCGGCGAGTCCCAGGTTGGCGGGTATAGCCAGCACATAGCCCAGCGGTATCTCGAGCATCCAGAAACAGATCAAATTAATGATCGTGGGCGTTCGCGTATCTCCGGCGCCGTTAAATGCCTGGCTGATCACCATGCCGTAGGCAAAAAACACATAGCCCGTACAAATAATGCGCAAGCTGGTTACGCCTGCTTTCACTACTGCCTCTTCTTGTGTAAAAAAGCCCAGCAGCCAATCGGCAGCGAAAAAATACACCACCGATACGGTAAGCAGAAAATACATATTATAGCGGGCTGCCTGCCAGACCGAAGTTTCTGCCCGTTCGGGGTGATTGGCGCCCAGGTTTTGTCCTACAAGCGTGGCGGCGGCATTGGCAATACCCCACGACGGTAAAATCGTAAACACCAGAAGACGGATAGCAATGGTATATCCCGCCACCGCTTCGCTGCCAAACCGGGCGATGATAGTCATCAGGAAAATCCACGAAGCAGAAGCGATGATAAATTGTCCGGCGCCCGTAGCGCCCACATTGATCAGCCGTTTGATAACCTCGGCCTGCACCTGTATATGCCGCCAAAGGATGCGGATCCTGCTGCCCGCTTTTGTCAGCAAATAAAATTGGTACAACACGCCGATACCTCGCCCTATTGCAGTTGCCATAGCGGCGCCGGCAACGCCCATCTCCGGGAAAGGCCCCCAGCCGAATATCAGGATAGGGTCGAGTACGATATTGATGCCGTTGGCCAGCCACAATACCCGCATCGCCGCCGCCGCATCCCCGGCGCCCCGCAAAATGCCGTTGTTCAAAAACAGCAGCGTAATAACGATATTGCTACCCAGCGCAATGCGGGTATAACCGACGCCGGAGGCGATAAGCTGTTCACTACCGCCCAACAAGCGCAGAATATCTTCCGCCCATATCAAACCGGCAATGGAAATAATCACAGAAATGCCAACCCCCAGCAAAATAGCCTGGAAGGCCGCTTTGGAGGCTTCCTCCGGCTGTTCCTCGCCGACCCGGCGCGCGATCATGGCCGTGGCGGCCATACTCAGGCCTATCGCCAGCGAATAAATTAGGGTAAGTACCGACTCGGTGAGGCCCACTACAGCCACCGCATCAACACTTATTTTGGCTACAAAAAATGCATCAACTACGGCGAAAAGCGACTCCATTGCCATCTCCAATACCATTGGGATCGACAATAGCACAATGGCACGGGTAATACTGCCGGTCGTATAACTTTTCTCTTCGCCTTTCAGGGCTTCAATAAATAGGTCGTACAATTTGCGCATGGGACAATCGGGTTGTAGTGTGTTGATTGGGGAGATGTTTTTGAATTGGAATCCTAATAACAATCAAAGGTAATGGAATAGTTCCCCACAGGTTTCTCAAAAAAATAACGCATTTTCGCAGTGATGAAAAATTATCTGAGCATCCTCCAGGAAATCAGGGAAGAGGTACTGCCGCTTCTGGGCCGGGGCAAAGTAGCCGCATACATTCCCGCCCTGCAAAATGTCGATTCCCGCAGATTCGGCATGGCCCTGGTTACGCTCGACGGCGAAGCATTTGTCATCGGCGATGCAGACGAACGCTTTTCTATTCAAAGCATTTCGAAGGTGTTTACGCTTGCTTTGGCTTTCGCCAAATTGGGCGAAGACCTCTGGAAACGCGTAGGCCTCGAGCCCTCCGGAAACCCCTTTAATTCGCTTTTACAACTCGAATACGAAAAGGGAATTCCCCGCAACCCATTCATCAACGCCGGCGCCATGGTGATCACCGACGTGCTGATCAGCAACTTTGACCACCCCAAAGCCGCTATACTGGATTTTGTGCGGCAATTGTCGGGCATCGACGATGTCTACTACGACTACGACATTGCCCGCTCGGAGCGCGAAACCGGATTTGTCAATGCCGCACTGGCCAATTACCTCAAAAGCCTGGGCAATATCGAAAACAATGTAGAAACCGTGCTCGACGTGTATTGCCACCAGTGTGCCATCAAAATGTCGTGCCGCGAACTGGCCCAGTCTTTCCTGTTTTTGGCCAACCACGGCATCATCCCCTCGGGCAATACCCGAATACTTACTACGAGCCAGGCCAAGCGCCTCAATGCCATCATGCTGACCTGCGGGTTTTACGACCAGGCCGGCGAATTTGCTTTTCGCGTGGGCATGCCGGGAAAAAGCGGCGTCGGCGGGGGCATCGTGGCGGTCATCCCCGGCGAACTGGCTATCGCCGTGTGGAGCCCCGAACTCAACGAACACGGCAATTCACTGGCAGGCATCAAAGCGCTCGAGTTATTTACTACCAAAACGGGTAGTTCTATTTTTTGAATACGTCTTGGTTATTTACCACAAAGACACTAAGTTCACGAAGTACCCCTAAGACTGCTTTTGTGCCTTTCTATGTTTTGTGTCTTTGTGTTAAAAAATTACTCATGGCAAATTCCAACAATCATACTACACACGTCTACAATTGGGGTATCATTGGTATGGGCCGCATTGCGCATAAGTTTGCACAAGACTTACAATTGTTGCCCAACGCAAGACTTTGGGCTGTTGCCTCGCAAGACACTACCCGCGCCGCCGCTTTTGCCGGCCAATACAAGGCGCCCCACCACTATGGCAGCTACGAAGCAATTTTGTCCTGCCCCGAACTCGATGTAGTATATATCGCAACCCCTCACGTGACGCACTGTTCCAATACGCTGATGTGCCTGGAAGCCGGCATACCGGTACTCTGCGAAAAACCATTGGCCATGAACGCCGCCGAAGCCGAAAGTATGGTGCAGACCGCCCGGCAACGGCAGGTATTTTTGATGGAAGCCATGTGGACGCGCTTTCTGCCCGCTACCCTCCAAATGCTGAAATGGATCGAGGAGGGGCGTATCGGCGAAGTGATATCCGTAAAAGCCGATTTTGGCTTCCGTGCCCCCTTCGACCCACAAAGCCGCATTTACAATAAGGCGCTCGGCGGCGGAGCTTTACTCGATATCGGGATATATCCGGCTTTTTTGAGCCTGTTGCTATTGGGGCCGCCCACCACCATAAAAGCACTGGCGCACATCGGCCCTACCGGGGTTGACCTGGAAGTCGGCGCCGTGATGTCATTCCCAGGCGGCCGCATGGCCCACCTGCATACAACCGTGCTGGCCAACACTAAAACAGAAGCATTTGTATACGGCTCTGAAGGCACGATTCACCTCCACACGCGCTGGCACCACGCATCAAGGCTAAGTCTGCTCAAAGAAGGCAAACGCCCGGAAGAAGTGCACTTCGAAGAGAAAGGAGGCGGCTACCACCACGAAGCCACGGAGGTAATGCGCTGCCTCGACATGGGCCTGAAAGAAAGCCCTCTCCTACCCCTTTCTTTCAGCCGCCAACTTATGCAGCTGTTGGATGATATCCAGGCCGCAGCGGGGTAACCGGTTGTAGGTTGTGGGTTGTAGGTTGTAGGTAAATCTTGACTTATAACCTACAACTTACAACTTACAACCTACAACCTACAACAGATTAAAACCACCCCGCCACCGGAATGCGGAACGGCCAGGGAATACCCAGCAAAATAAGTACCAGGGCAATGCCGAATAAGCGCACCACCACTTGACCACGAAGCCGGTCGTCAGCCTGGCGTTTGGCCTTGCTGTAACCCATTGTAATCAGCGTGATAGCAAGCACCATAATAGTGATGTGTTCTACACCGTAAAAGCGCAACACACTGTCTTTCATAAAACCTTCGCCAAATTGCACGTGCGGGCTCATAAAATACATGATGAGTCCCAGTAGCAATTGCAAATGAGAAACGATGAGCGTAAATAAGGTCAGACGCTGCTTGTAAGGCGCATTGGATTTCCAAGTCTGCCAGGCCGTAACGATGACGGTCAGCATTAATAACAAAGCGACCCAGCGCAGGCCCGAATGGGTGTGTTTGAGTATGTCGTACATTGTTATAGATAGTTAGTTAGTGACAAGGTGACAGGGTGACAAGGTGACAGGGTGACAGGGTGACAGGGCACCTTGTCACCCTGTCACCTTGTCACCCTGTCACCCAAATAACTGCGCTAAGGTACAAGTTCATAATCTGTAAAAAAAACTATATTAGCCCTTCATTTAAACCAATCCGCTATGCGACGACTGCTCGCCGTACTGCTTTTTTTTGCGCTGGGCACCGGATCTGAAATCCTGGCACAAACACCGGCCAACCGTTCCAAACTCACTATCGAACAAATCATGCAGGGCGACCGCTTTGTGGGTTATTTGCCCGAAGATGTGCGCTGGGCCGAAGATAACAGCGCCGTATTTTTCACTTGGAACCCCCTCATGGCTCCGCTCCGAAGCCTTTATAAAGTAGATTTAAAAGGAGGACAACCTCAGGAAGTGGGTATGGAAGAACAAAAAAAATTGCCCGACCCCGGTGTGTATAATAAAGCGGGCAGCCTGTTGTTGTATGAAAAAAATGGAGACATTTTTTTGCTCGATAAATCCACCGGCCAATCCCGTCAACTCACCAATACAGTCGACCGCGAAAGCAATCCCATCTTTTCAGGCGACGAAACCGCCATAATTTTTACAAAAGAAAATAACCTGTATACTTGGGAATTTGCCGGCGGCGCCCTGCGGCAGCTCACCAACCTCCGGCGCGGGAATAAACGCGCGGAGCCCGGCGCCGGCGCTCAGGAGCAATGGCTGCGCAACGACCAGATGGAATGGATGGAGGTGTTGCAACAACGAAAAGAAACCCGCGAATTGCGCGAAAAGCGCAATAAGGCCCTCGAACCCCAGCGCCCCCACGAAATCTATTACGGCGAGAAACAAATATCAAACCTCCAGTGAAGTCCCGACCTTCGCTTTGTAACCTTCCGCCTCAGTTCACGCAACAACAGCAAAGGTACCGCCGTGCCCGACTACGTAACGGAATCGGGCTACACCGAAGACCTCAACGCCCGCGCCAAGGTGGGAGGCTCGCAGGATTTATCAGAGTTGTTTATCTACGATATCGCCAGAGACACCTACTATGTAGTCGATACCAAACTCATTGACGGGGTGTACGACAAGCCTGCATATCTGCGCGAATACCACCAAGATACCACGGCATATGCCACACGTTATAGCCAGCCACGCGAGACGATCATCCACGGGCCTTTCTTTTCTGCCGATAGCAAAGCTGCCGTGGTGGTAAGAGCCCTCGATAACAAAGATCGCTGGATTATGCTGCTCGACCTGCCCTCGGGGCAATTCAAACACCTCGACCGCCAGCACGACGATGCCTGGATCGGCGGCCCCGGCATCGAAGGCTGGCTCAACTCCGCCGGCACGATCGGCTGGCTGCCCGACAACCGGCGCTTGTGGTTCCAGTCGGAAGACTCCGGCTATTCCCACCTCTATACCATCGACGTTGAAAACGGCGAAAAAAAGGCGCTCACCAGCGGCCGGTTTGAAGTACTCAGCGTACAACTCTCACGCGATGGCAACTACTATTATCTCAGCGCAAACGCCGAAGGCCCACACGAGCGACACTTCTACCGCCTTGCCACTGCCGGTGGCGCCCTGGAGCGCATCACCCGGCAAGCCGGCGCCCACGACGTCACCTTATCACCCGATGAAAGCCTACTGGCTGTTCGCTATTCCTACAGCAACCGACCCTGGGAATTGTATGTGATGGATAACCGCCCCGGCGCAGCCATGCGCCAACTCACTACGTCTACTACCGAGGCGTTTAAGGCCTACAAATGGCGCGAACCTGAGATCGTATGGATTCCGGCTGCCGACGGCGCCCGGGTGCCCGCCCGCTTGTATCGCCCTGCCAACGGCGGCCGCAAGGGCCCCGCCGTGATTTTTGTGCACGGCGCCGGCTACCTGCAAAACGTACACAAGTGGTGGAGTACCTATTTTAGAGAATACATGTTCCACAACTACCTTGCCGACAACGGCTATACCGTATTCGATATCGACTACCGGGCCAGCTCGGGTTACGGCCGCGACTGGCGCACGGCTATCTACCGCCATATGGGCGGAAAAGACCTCAGCGATCAGGTCGACGGCGCCCGCTACCTGGCGCGCAACCACGGCGTAGACCCCCGCCGCATCGGAATCTACGGGGGCTCCTACGGCGGATTCATCACCTTGATGGCCCTGTTTAACGCCCCCGAAACATTCCGCTGCGGCGCCGCCCTGCGCTCGGTGGCCGACTGGGCCCATTACAACCACCCCTATACCGCCAATATCCTCAACACACCCACCGCAGATAGCATCGCCTACCGGCGCAGCTCGCCCATTTATTTTGCCGAAGGGCTCAAAGGGCGCCTGCTTATGCTACACGGCATGGTTGATACCAACGTGCACTTCCAGGATGTAGTGCGCCTCTCCCAGCGCCTGATCGAACTCGGGAAAAACAACTGGGAAATGGCCATTTTCCCCATGGAAGACCACGGCTTCGTGGAACCTTCCAGTTGGGCCGACGAGTACAAGCGCATCTACAGGCTGTTTGAAGAAGAACTAAAATAGGAGATAATTTTTTTCTGCCAAAACGGCAGGCTACACCTCTCTGGCATCATTATGGCGGGCGTATCGGGGCGGGCGACGGTAAACGTCGCCCCCACGTACGGGCGACGTTTACCGTCGCCCATAAAAAACTGACCATGACCGCACACTTCATTTCCGATGTGGCGCGCCCGGGTGATAACGGCGCCAATCCCCTACCCCTCTCCGATTTCGAATTACTCGACGCTTATTCGCGTACAGTAGTACAGGTAGCACAAAAAGTGAGCGACACCGTTGTGCATATCAAAGTAGAAAAACCCGGCAAGCGAGGCCGCAGCAACGGTCAACGCGTACCTTTCAACAGCGGCTCGGGTTTCGTGATCAGCAGCGACGGGTTCATCGTGACCAATAGCCACGTCGTGAGCGGCGCGGAGCGACTGGAAGTCAACCTCCAGGACGGGCGCCAATACCACGCCACCCTCATCGGCAACGACCCCGCCACCGATATTGCCGTAATACAGATCAACGGCGAAAAATTATCCACGGTGAGTTTTGGCGATTCCGACAAGCTGCAGGTGGGGCAGTTGGCAATCGCCATCGGCAATCCTTATGGGTTTCAGTATTCGCTTACGGCGGGCGTAGTAAGCGCACTGGGTCGCACCCTGCGCTCCGAGAGCGGCCGCCTGATCGACGACGTCATACAGACCGACGCCGCCCTCAACCCCGGCAATTCAGGAGGGCCGCTGGTAGACTCCCACGGCCGGGTAATCGGCGTCAATACGGCTGTCATTTTGCCAGCCCAGGGACTTTGTTTTGCCGTGGCCGCCAACCTGGTACAATACGTAGTGGGCAAACTTATCATTTCCGGCAAAGTGCGCCGGGGTTTTCTGGGCATCTCGGGACAAATGGTGCGCCTGCCGCAAAACGCCCCGCAACCCTCGGGCGTGCTGGTACAAAACGTAGAACCCGGCAGCCCCGCCTACCAGGCCGGCATCATCCAGGGCGACCTGATCACCGGCTTCGACGGACATCCAGTACTCACCATCGACGATCTGCACAAGCTGCTTGACGAATCCAGTATCGGAAGGCGCAGCGAACTGCAATTTATACGCAACCGCCGCCCCGAAAAGGCACTGGTGACGCCGGTGGAGATGGGGTAGTTGTGGGTTGTGGGTTGTGAGTTGTCGGTTGAAACTGACAACTACCTCCCCATCCACTCTTTGAATGCCGTGACGCGGTCGGCACTCACGAGGGCGTCAATTTTATTGTCATTGTTTAATGTTTGAAAAAGCGCAAGACTCTATATGTCGAGCCCTAGCTATACTGTTATTATGATATCCTGTTCCAGGGATACTATATAGTTGCAAAGCTTTATGTGTACTACCTAACACCCAAATTGCAGGCATCTGAGCTTTTCTTACCATCAAGCTTGCAGCATCACAATCCGCCGTATCTTCTTGTTGGGTCGACTTAATAGTACCGATCTCTTTTTTAATATGATGTTGTAATTCATGATATATTAAAAAGACGAGTAAATCATTTATATCATGTTCATTTCCAACGTAAACCGCAATAAATGCAGAATCATTACGTATATCTGCTACTCCAAAAATATGGTCATTTCTATTACCTCCTTCTTTCCTGACAGAATATTTAGTTAAACGCCTGACATAAACTACTTTGCCGCTATCTATCACAAAGGTGTCTGATAATAAAGGAGAGATGTCAAGTCCAGTAACAAACTTTTTTTTTGAATTCGTGATTGTTTGATTATCAATATCATAAGCTCTTTTTTCAATAAGATCATCATATGTGTTAATTACCTGATTATTCATTGCCGAATCTATTGCCTGTTCTTTGTTCATAATTGGCCAAGCTTCGTAATTTGCTAAGCTATTGAGGCTAATCGTATCTAAATTCATTAGATAATCTCTAATTTTATTGTTATTGGAAGCCCTTAAATCCTTAATCCATGATTGATATTTCTTATATCTTTTATGACTAATCACCTCTTGATCCTGCTGGCTTTGGCAAGAAATACTGAGTGTTGACAATAGTAGTACCAAAATGATATTTATTTTCATCATTATATTCACATATATACTTACTTATCAATTGCAAAAGCATAAATAATGCCAGCCTTCAATGGACCAAACTGGTCTTTCACATATGATGTTTCCAGCATTAAGCCGACCCCCTTATAAAGAGCACAGATTGCAGATACTTCAATACTAAAAATATTTGATTCGTTATGTTTAAATATCTCTTCAAATTTTTTCTGATCAAATAGTGTAATGATAGGGGAGGCCGATATAGTCCATCTATATGCAGTTGAGTCTTTAATTTTTCCAAAGGCATGCTCAAAACCTATTCCAATCCTGCTTTGCAATAATGAACCTTTATTTAATGAGTCAACCTGGAATTTATTCCATTTTAACGCTATAGTCCCAAATAATGCCGTATATCCATTTTCTTTTTCAACTTTTGAGATTTTTACAGATGGTGTCCAAGCAATAAATAGCCCTTTGTCACTATTGGCTATTTCATTAACACCTTTTATAAAACTATCCAGGCTATCTATGTTAAACTTACTTACTAATGGTGAAGCATTAGCTAAAAAAGGATATGTCCATTTGGAACCTTGTTTAGGCTTAATTAGATGGAATCTAAATGAGCCTGAAAGCAATACATCATCTGAAAAATCCTCTGTATCAGATATCATATAACCTGTTCTTGATCCTAACCAACTATTATACCCACTGGCAGCTAAGGCTTTTTCAGAAGGCCGTCCATAATTATTAAGAGAAAAGGGCGATTGGGATAGTACAAAATGCGAGGCGAGTATACATAATGCGAATAGCAGGTATTTCATAAGATATATTTTTATTATTTCCTCAAAAATAGCACAATATTTTAGAATCGTACTTATTTTGCATACAAAAATATTTCATAAGTTCTACTTCCAACCTGCCTGAATAGAAAAAGGCCCTGCCGCCTTATCGGCACAGGACCTTTTCATGAGCGGCAAATGGGACTCGAACCCACGGCCCTCAGCTTGGGAAGCTGATGCTCTACCAACTGAGCTACTGCCGCATGTAGGCACAAATATAATTACGAATTACGAATTACGAAATTACGAATTTTTCAACCATTCGTAATTCGTAATTTCTCATTCGTAATTCCTCAAAATCACATCGGGTTCGAAACCCATGCGCATGCTTTCTACCGAACGATCGTCCCCCCCCTTCCTTGAACACATTTACCATCCGTGAACCGCAGACCAGCACCTGTGCCTTGACAAACCAGACATATTGTCAATTTCATACAGTCGATTTGAAGGCAAAATAATACCCCCTCTTCAATAACCTCCATGGCTACCGATTGAAAAATGCTGAACGAGAAGTAATTGTGGTTGGACGGGAAATTTTTAGGACTGTACGAATTACGAATAATTTTAATATTAAAAATAAAAAGGGTTGTGCCAATTGTAGTTGGCACAACCCTCTGAAACCGGTAAAGGTTTCGCGTATTATTGGAGAATGACCTCTTTTTCTTCCACCATCTTGCGGATATTAATCAGGGCGTAGCGCATGCGGCCCAGGGCCGTATTGATACTAACGCGCGTGAGCTTGGCAATTTCCTTGAAGCTCATATCTGCATAGTGCCGCAAGATGACCACTTCGCGTTGCTCGGGGGGCAGCATATCCACCAGGTGGCGCACTTTGTCGTGCGTCTGGCTGCGGATAATAAACTGCTCGGCGTTGTCATCAGACGTTTGGAGAATATCAAAGATATCGAACGTATCCGTCGGCGACACCTGCGGGCGGCGTTTCGTACGGCGGAAATAGTCTACGCACATATTGTAAGATATGCGCAGCGCCCACTGCAGAAACTTGCCTTCGTGGTTGTATTTTCCACGTCGCAACGTATCGATAATCTTAATGAATACTTCCTGGAAGATATCCTCGGCAAGACTTTGATCCTTGACAAAAAGATAAATGGAGGTGTAAATTTTTTGCTGGTGGCGGTTCAGCAATTCCTCGAAGGCGCGCTCATCTCCTTCCAAATACAGAGCAATAAGTTGTTGGTCGTTCAACTGCGTAACTTGCATAACTAAATAATTTTAGTGTAATGGGACTCTGACTAATTATTTAGTGTAAAAGTTACGATCGATAATCAACAATTTTTGGTTAACAAATGAGCGTGTGAAATGAAATTTGTTATTTCGTTACGTCAAAGATAGAAGTAAGTCTGACAACCACCAAACATGAAGGTATATTTTTTTAATATTTTAACACAAGATTAACCCCTACAATGAAATAATATGCCGGGCGCCTTTATAATTCTCATATTAAAACGTTGGTTTATAGCGTATTTAATAAAATAATTTCACACAACTTCGTTTTTGACAAATTTTTGTTTTCAACCCGGACTTTTGCCGCATAATTGCCGTTTTAACATATAAAATCGTTATATTTAAATTCGCCCAAGTATGATCCACATTCGATTTCGCGAGCTCCTGCGTTGTTTTTGGCTACTATGCCTGCTTGTGCCGGGCTTTACGCTTGTTCAAGCGCAAGAAGATTTCTACAACACTTACTCTTTTTCACGAGCGGATACCTTGCGGGGAATGCTCCGCCCCGAACGCACCTGCTACGACGTGTACTACTACGATTTGTTTGTCCGGGTACAAGTCGATCGTCAATGGATTGAAGGATACGTTGATATATACTATAAGGCGTTGGCTGATTTTTCGACCCTCCAACTTGATCTGTACGCCAATATGGCTATTGAAAAGGTCACATCCGGCGAAAAGAAGCTGAACTTCCGGCGCCAGGGCGATGCTTTTTTTGTGCAGTTTGAAAATACACAGCCTAAAGGCAGCACCGGCCAATTGCGCGTATATTATTTCGGCGCACCTCGCGTGGCAAAGAACCCTCCCTGGGACGGCGGTTTTGTGTGGAGCACTGACGACAAGGGCAACCCCTGGGTGGGCGTAGCCTGCGAGGGCGACGGCGCCAGCCTGTGGTGGCCCAACAAAGACCACCTGTCTGACGAACCCGACAGCATGTCGATACGCATCTCCGTGCCTGCCGGGCTTACCTGCGTAGCCAACGGCAACTTGCGGCAAACGGCGCCCGACGGCGACATGCAGCGCTTCGACTGGTTTGTCTCCTACCCCATCAACAACTACAATGTCACGATCAATATTGCCAAATACGCCCACTTAGAGGATGTATACCAGGCTGCAGACGGGGAAAAACTCGCCCTCGATTATTACGTGTTGGCCTACAACAAAGATAAAGCCGCCTCGCATTTCAAACAGGTGCAGCAGGTACTCGCTGCTTTCGAACACTATTTTGGCAAATATCCTTTCTGGCGCGACGGATTTGCACTTGTTGAAACACCTTACCTGGGCATGGAGCACCAGAGTGCAATAGCTTATGGCAACCAATACATGCGTGGCTACCTGGGCGGCATGATCCCGCCCGATATGGATTGGGATTACATCATCGTGCATGAAACAGGTCACGAATATTTCGGCAACAGCGTAAGTTGCAACGATATAGCGGAAATGTGGATCCACGAATCTTTTACTACTTATATGGAAGCCCTGTATGTGGAGTATGCCTATAGCTACGCCGATGCCGTCAGGTATCTCAACAGTCAGCGCCCTTTTATCCGCAACCAGGAACCCATACTCGGTCCGATGGGGGTAAATTTTGACAACTGGCAAGGCAGCGACCACTATTACAAAGGAGCATGGATGCTGCACAGTTTGCGCCACGCTATTGGCAATGATGAACAATGGTGGGCCTTACTAAAAGAATTTTACAGCCGGTCCAGCTATTCTAATGTGACGACCATCGACTTCATCACGTTCGTAAATAAGTTTACGGGTACAAATTTCAGTCCGTTTTTTGAGCAGTACCTCACCTACCCTGGCATTCCGGTTTTTCAATACCAGCTCCAACAAAAAGAAGATGGTCTCAAGCTGCGTTATCGCTGGAAATGCGACGTGCCAGGTTTTGACATGCCCATGCAGGTGGGCGACCCTGCCCGCTATACGCAGATTCAACCCATCACTGGCGAATGGAGAGAAATAGTATTGGAAGGCATGAAAATCAAGGATTTCCGAGTGGCGACAGAATTATTTTATGTCAAGAAACAAGAACTGAAGCAGGACAAAGGCAACTAACTGTGTGAAATGTCTTTGCCAGGACGTTCTGGATTCAATGGGGTCTTTACTTTTGTTGTATTGCTACTTAAGCTGATATTCAATTTAAGGAATAATATCTGATCTTATTTTACATTGGCCCAGCTTTTCAGCAATAACTTTCCTGTTATATACCGAGGGCGGGCAGGTGGCAAATGCTACCTGTCCGCCCTTCTTTATTCCTTGAAAAGCGGAAATTCCTCCAGTTCCATCACGCGTTTGGCTTGTCGCAGGTGTCTTTCCTCGTGGTTAGTAAGAATTTTGCAAGCGTCATGAAGGCTATACGTAATAAAAGAACTGGCGGGAGAAGACATTATAGTACGGCGGTGATCAATTGCATCAATTTCATGCAAATATTTAATAAGCAACTGATTGTGCGTAACAAACTCTGCTACAATGGTGGACGGCACCTCGCTTCGTTGGGGAATGAACACAGCGGGAGCTGACAGCTTCTGCCGGGGTTCGGGCGTGATGGTACGCAATAGCATATAGCCACACAGTAGGGGCCAACCCGGCAGCGATTCCCATAGCGTTTTAGGTTTGACGCCGCGGGTCATCTGCTCGAATTGCGGAAAATAGGTAGAATTTGAGACGATAAGATGGTCGAGGCACTGGCCTATACTCCACTTTTCGCGATTCAGTTTCCAGTTGAGTTGTTCGTTGCTGAGGTTACCGAAAGTATCCTCGGCCTCCTGGCTCACCTTCTCGATACGCCGTATTAGTCCTTGTAAATATGGGTTATTCATTTTGGTGTAAATGGTTCAAATCAAAGATATTATTTTTCGGCAATCAGCCAAGATTTTTGGGGCGTTTTTGTAACCAATTACCTTCGTTGAGCAATATCCAGTTGCCATCGACATCCAGGTAAGCGCCTTCCGGAAAAACGTTCAAAAACGAGTTGTGATAGAAATCGCGGGTTTGCTGGATATCGGCGGGAGAGACGGCCAGGCGGTTGAAGAGCAAGAGGCCACCTGGCGAAAGCAATACACGGAGTTGCCCGAGAAAATCGGGTGTTTCAAAGATATCCGGAACTTTATCATCTTCGAAAATATCCACACAGATCAGGTCATAGGTAAAATCGGCCGGATCGCTTTGCATAATATATGTAAACGCATCTGCACAAATAAGCTGGATGTTGGATTGCAGCGTAGGCAACGTATAGCGGCTGGCCAGGTCAATCACGGCTTCGTCGGCCTCTATGGCTGTATAATAATAATTCCGGTTCAGCTTATGCTCTAAAATAACAGGAATGCTTCCCAGTCCAAAACCCAGTATGAGCACTTCTCTGCCGGGCAATTCGTCGAGCGGAACCCGCTGAAAAGCTTTTACAAAATTATCGTATAAATCGCCATAAGAATACACGGCATTGGCCGTACTGAGCTGATAACGCCCGTTTTTCAGGCTCACATACAGGTGCGGGTTGAGCTCGCTGGATGCGCTTTCCACGTGCCATTCCCACAAATAACTCAGCCATTTTTTCCAAAAAGGTGGTTCCATGTCTTTGTTAATGTGCTGATGTGCTAATTTGCTGATGTGCTGATGTGCTAATTTGCTAATTTGCTGATGTGTATAGGTTTATAAGTTTATAAATATAAATTATCAGCACATTAACCCATTAACACATTAACACATTAGCAAATCAGCACATTACCATTTCATTTTGTGTTGCTCCATCAACTTTTGGCCGGCATCCAGGCTGGTCAGCATAGCGTCGCGCACCTTTACAATAGCAGTTTTTTCCTGAAGCAGGTAGGATATTATTTCCTCGTGGGGCATTTCTGCTTTGCGCAAATTATTGATTTGCTTTAAATTATTCATCCAGTCAAACATGCTGGCGTCAGATTGTTCCAAAAACTCCAACACGGTAATAAGCTGGCTTTTGGTGGCCGCATCCAGTTTGGGGTTTTCCTTGAGTTCTTTTTTAAAGCGCTGCGACATGCGGTTTATCTCGCTTGTTTTGGGCATCACACTATCGTGCACAGCCATGATACCGGTCCACAAACTATCCTGCAACAGGAGTTGTTCCTGCGTATAGGAGCTTTTTGCGGGCGTTGTTTCCGGAGTTTTTTCTTCGCGTTGTCCGCCGCAAGCTTGAAGCATAAACCCTGCTGCGACGATTAGTAAAAGAAGAGGTACTTTCATTTTTTCTTATTTTTTGGAAATTGAACCATATTGCGCAGCAAAATTAAAGTATGGCTGTATATTGCCTATGCTAAAACCGTTTTATTTTGCCAATTCAATATTTAGACTGATATGTCTTCACCTAGTTACATTATTGACGGCGTTCGAACGCCTGTAGGCCGCCTGGGCGGAGCGTTGGCGCCGGTGCGGGCCGACGATCTGGCCGCCCATGCCATTCGGGAGCTTGTAGCGCGGCATCCGGATATTGACCCTGCTGCTTACGACGACGTTTTATTAGGCTGCGCCAACCAGGCTGGAGAAGACAACCGCAACATAGCCCGCATGGCCTTGCTGCTGGCGGGTCTTCCGCATACCGTTCCCGGTGAAACCGTCAACCGCTTGTGCGCATCGGGGTTGGCGGCGGCTGTCAATGCCCACCGTGCCATTGCCGTGGGCGATGGTCATCTTTATATCGCCGGAGGCATAGAGCACATGACCCGTAGCCCCTGGGTAATATCCAAAACATCGACGCCCTTCGGCCGCGACGCAGAAATGTTTGATACCAGCTTCGGCTGGCGTTTTGTCAATCCAGCCATGAAGGCCGCGTATGGCGTTGAAAGCATGGGGCAAACCGCCGAAAACCTGGCCGACTTTCATCATATTAGTCGCGAAGACCAGGATCGTTTTGCGGTGTGGTCGCAGCAAAAGGCTGCCAAAGCTCGCGAAAATGGGCGTTTTGCCCTCGAAATCGCGCCAATAGAGACGCCTCAGGGCAAACAAGCCCCGCTGCAAATCGCCCACGACGAATTTATTAAACCCGATACTACCCTGGAGGCATTGGCCCGGCTTAAGCCCGCTTTTCGCGAAGGGGGCACGGTAACAGCAGGCAATGCCTCGGGGCTCAACGACGGCGCAGCCGCTGTGCTGATGGCTTCCGGCGAGGCCGTTGAAAGCTACGGCCTCAAACCCCTGGCCCGCCTGGTCGCTTCGGCTGTGGTGGGTGTAGAACCCCGCATTATGGGCATCGGCCCGGTGGAAGCATCCCGGCGCGCCCTGGCCAAAGCCGGCATAACCTTTGCCGACCTCGACCTCATCGAACTCAACGAAGCTTTCGCCGCACAGGTACTCGCCTGCACCCGCTCCTGGGGACTGGCCGATGACGATCCGCGGCTAAATCCCAACGGCGGCGCCATCGCCCTGGGACATCCCCTGGGCATGAGCGGCGCCCGCCTGCTTCTATCAGCAGCGCTGGAATTACAACAACGCAAACTGCGCTACGCCCTGGTTACGATGTGTATCGGCGTGGGGCAGGGATATGCGGTGGTGCTGGAAAGGGAGGGGTGATGGTTGTTGTGGGTTATCGGTTATCGGTTATCGGTTATCGGTTATCAGTTATCGGTTATCAGTTATCAGTTATCAGTTATCGTTATCGTTATCAGATAAATGAACACTCTCCTCCCTTTATCTTTGCTTATATTTAAACAACGGAGAACGGACAACGGAGAACGGAGAACGGACAACGGACAACCGAGAACGGAGAACGGAGAACGGAGAACGGACAACCGAGAACGGACAACCGAGAACGGACAACCGAGAACGGACAACAAACCCATATTATTCTCTGAAGAAAACAGTAGCTTTGTAAAAACAAAAATCGATCATGGCAGATCCCAAACAAACTGGCGTTACCAGCGGCAGCGGCTTGCGTCCCAAAGGCGCAAAACAGCGGGTTGAGGACCTATCGAACTACGTGTTCGGCAAGGTGCAGCCCCAGGCTGTGCCATTGGAGGAAGCCGTGTTGGGCGCCCTCATGATCGACAAAGATGCGCTATCGGTCGTACTCGATATCATTCGCGCCGAGAGTTTTTACCTCGACGCACACCAATACATCTTTCAGGCTATGCTGCGGCTTTTTGAACGCTCGCAGCCCATCGACCTGCTCACGGCAACCGAAGAGCTCAAAAAATCGGGCGACCTGGAAGCCGTAGGCGGCCCTGCCTACCTGGCCGAACTCACCAATCGCGTAGCCTCGGCAGCCAATATTGAATATCACGCGCGCATCATTGCGCAAAAACATATCCAGCGGGAGCTCATAGGTGTTTCCACCAAGATCATCCGCGACTCATTTGAGGATACCACCGACGTATTCCAGTTGCTCGACGACGCCGAGCAGGGCCTTTTTTCTATTGCCCAGCAAAATATGCGGCGCAGCTACGAAAGCATTAGCTCGCTGGCTACCAAGGCGATCAAGCAATTGGAGGAACTCAAAAACAAAGAACACGGGCTCACCGGTGTGCCCACCGGTTTCACCGAACTCGACCGCCTCACCTCGGGCTGGCAACCTTCCGACCTTATTATTGTAGCTGCGCGCCCGGCAATGGGTAAAACCAGCTTCGTATTGTCTATGGCCCGCAATGCCGCAGTTGACTTTGGCAAGGGCGTCGCCCTGTTTTCGCTCGAAATGTCGGGCATACAATTGGCGCAGCGCTTGATTTCGATGGAAGCCGAAATTTCAGGCAGCAAGATGCGCCATGCCCAACTCGAAGAATACGAGTGGCAACAATTGCAAAGCGCGATCACCCGTATCGGCGAAGCGCCTATTTTTATTGACGATACGGCAGGTATTAATGTGTTTGAATTGCGCGCTAAATGCCGGCGCATGAAACTCCAGCACGACATTCAGCTCATCATCATAGATTATCTGCAACTAATGAGCGGCGGGGCCGACAACCAGCGCGGCAACCGCGAACAGGAAGTAAGCGCCATCTCGCGCGCCCTGAAAGGATTGGCCAAAGAACTCAACGTGCCCGTCATCGCCCTGTCGCAGCTCAGCCGAGCAGTGGAAGTACGCGGCGGCACCAAAAGGCCGCAGTTGTCGGACCTGAGAGAATCAGGCTGTCTCACCGGTGATACCCTAATCCAGGATGCAGTCACGGGCGCCCTAACACCTATCAAAACGCTAGCTGAACGGCAGTCTCCCCTACCCTTTCGAACGCTATCAATGAATGACGACCTTAAATTGGGCGCTCATACTATGACCAGGGCATTTTATTCGGGCCGAAAACCTGTTTTTGAATTGGTCACCCGCTCGGGACGACGCATTAAAGCAAGCGCTAATCACCCCTTCTACAAGTTATCAGGTTGGGCAGCACTTGACCAACTAAAAGTTGGCGATCATATTGCCATTGCCAGAAAGATCAACATTGCGCAACCTTCGAATCCTTTGCGCAAAGAAGAATTGATACTGCTAGCCCATCTGATAGGAGACGGTTGCATATTGCCCAAGCAGCCCTATCATTACACCAGCGCTGACTTGGAGAACATTAATATTGTTGAAAAAACGGCATCATCTCTGTTTGGTATTACGACAAAACGGGTAACTCAGAAAAACTGGTGGCACGTTTATCTGCCATCGCCATACCGGCTAACACATGGAAAAAAACATCCAATTACAGCATGGTATGATGATCTGGGCTTGCAAAGAGTACGCTCATTCGACAAATACCTGCCGGAAAAGTTGTTCGAGTGCGACAACCAGCACATTGGTTTGTTTTTGTCCCATTTGTGGGCTACTGATGGAAATATTAGTTGGAAGCGACTACCTGGCAGGAAACCGCATGGCGCTATATATTATTCCTCATCCAGTAACAAATTGGCCTGCCAGGTACAATATCTGCTGAACAGACTTGATATATTTTCAACTTTGCGCCCCGTCAAACAAGGCAAATACAGAGATAGTTATCATGTATTAATTCAAGATAAAGAAAACCAATTGCTTTTCCTTCGGCAGGTTGGGTGTTACGGCCAGCGAGGAGCCATTATTCCCGAGCTTATTGCTTCACTTGAGGATATTCTACAAAATACCAATAATGATGTAATTCCAAAAGAAGCCTGGCATGATATAATAGCTCCCGCAGTAAAGGCAAAAAGTATGAGTTGGCGAAAATTGCATGAATTGATGGACTTGTCTTATTCCGGCTCATTTTTAAAAACCAATATTTCAAGAACCCGCCTGAAAAGACTAAATCAATTTATCAACAATCCATCTCTTGATATATTGGCAGAATCAGACATTTATTGGGATCAAATTGAGTCTATTCTGCCTTTGGGAGAAGAGGACGTGTATGATGCTACGGTTGAAGGCGTACACAATTTTCTGGCTAACGGCATAATAGTTCACAATTCAATCGAGCAAGATGCTGATATTGTGTCATTTATATATAGACCAGAATACTATGGGATAATGGAAGACGAGGAAGGCCATTCACTCAAAGGCGTGTCCGAAATTATCGTAGCCAAAAACCGCCACGGCGCCGCCAAAAACGTCAAACTTCGCTTTATCGAGGAATATGCCCGCTTCTCCGACCTCGACGATCCCAACTTCGACGACCTGCCCGGCGATACCTTCGAAGGGCCCTATACCGGCGTAATCACCCGGCCTTCGCGGATGAACGAGGATGAGGATATTCCGTTTTAAGCCGTTTTCGGTTGTCGGTTATCGGTTGTGAGTTATGAGGTACTGGCGGTTGAAACCGACAATTGACAACCGACAACCTATTAACCTCCCTGTTCGGCTTTCAGCGTTGCTTGCCTGTTCATATCTTCGAACAGCATAGAAGAGCCGATACCTACACCTATAACGGTGCGGATAGCATCCTCCGGTTTAACATTGAGATACACCACCTGGTCTTCGCGCACGTGGAAAATAAATCCATTAGTCGGGTTGGGGGCCGTGGGCACAAACACCGTTAGCATATGGGAAGCGGGGTGTTCATCCACCACAAAGCCGGTCATACGTGTAGGGTTGCTATACACATCTACCAGCACCACTTTACTAAAAGGCATGCGTTTAGCCCCGATCAGTTGTTGCACGGATTCGCTAACCAGCGAATAAAAAGGCAATTGTTTGAGTATATTGGCTTCAATAAACGCAAAAAAGCGTTTGCCCAGGTTGGTTTGGACCACCAGTCCCACCACAAAAAACAGGCCGATAACGAGTCCGAGCGCAATCAAATCGGCAATCCAGCGTTGGATGTGGTCGGGAAAATCGAGCAGCCGGCTGATAGGGTTTACCAATTTTATCACAAAATTGTATAAAACCCTTATAAGAATGATAAAAATATATGCGGGTAAAATCACTACCACCCCGCCGATAAGGGTGGCGCTCAAAAACCGCTGTAACCGCGAAAAATGCGCTTTCATGTATATTGTTGATTATGCTTTTACAAACGATACGAGAGAAGGGATTGTTTATCTGATAAATGTTCTGGATATGTGGATTGGGGAAAAAAATTTCTCTATAAAAGCGTATTTTGGTAGCCACAATAATTCTCATTTTCTTGCACACATACTCCTTATACGATCTCAACGAATACATCCGCCGCGTATTGGCCCTCAACCTGGGTGATGCGTTGTGGGTGACCGGTGAAATTGCCCAGATTGGACTGTCGCGGGGGCATTACTACATGGACTTGGTACAAAAATCGCCAGAAGGGGATGAATTAGTGGCGCAATCGCAAGGAGTGCTTTGGCAGGCCCAGTACCGGCAATTGCGGCGGCAGATGGGCCTTACCCTCGATGAGTTATTGACGGAGGGAATATCGGTAAGATTGAAAGTTAAGGTCGACTTTCACGAGCGTTTTGGACTTAAATTATTCATCGAAGACATCGACCCCACCTACACTTTCGGTCTTTTGCACCAGCAGCGGCAGGAGGTCATCCGCAAATTGCAGTCGGCGGGATTATTCGAAAAAAATGCCTCACTGACGTTTCCGCCCGTCATCCAACGCATTGCGGTATTCACATCGGCAACTGCGGCGGGGTACCAGGATTTTCTGGCGCACCTGCGCAATAATCCTTATGGCTATGCCATTTCCACCACCCTTTTTGAAGTAGCTGTGCAGGGCGCCCAGGTAGAAGCAGATATTGTAGCTGCGTTGCATCGCTTGTCAATGCGCAGCCAGGATTTTGATGTAGCGGTGGTCATCCGCGGTGGCGGTGCGCGCACCGATTTGGCTGCATTTGACCAATACGCGCTGAATGTAGCCGCAGCTCAATGTCCGTTACCCTTGCTGACCGGTATCGGCCATGAAACCGATGCCACCATTCTCGATTTGGTAGCCGCCCTTTCGCTAAAGACGCCTACGGCTGTTGCCGATTTCATCATACAGCACAACCTGCAGTTCGAGCAAAACCTGCTGATTGCCGGGCAGATAATACAAAAACAGGCGCAGGTGCACCTGCGAGATGCCGACCGCCGGCTTGTTCTTCTCGCCCAACAACTCAAATTGGGTGCGAAGCATGAGGTTATAGTACAACACCGTTTGTTGGACTACATTACCCAAACATTGCCGGCTTTGGCTCGCCGGCGCCTGCAAGATGCCGATTTACAGCTCGCCCAATTGGAGCGACTTCGGCAGTCTTTAAGCGCAGAAACGGCTCTTCGCCGTGGATTCACTATCACCACGAGGGAAGGCCGTGCCGTTCGCGCTGCCGAGGTGCAAGCCGGCGACCGGTTGCTCACTCGTTTTGCCGACGGCGAAACAAACAGTACCGTAGATGAATAATGCCAAAAACGCTTAAATTGCACCGAAAATACGCTCGTTTATGAAAGCGCCATCTTATGAATCGGCTATGCAGGAATTGCAACGCATCGTAGATGACATGCAGGAAGGCGCCGTGCCCATCGACGAACTCGCGCTCAAAGCAGCAAAAGCTGCCGAGCTTATTGCCTTTTGCAGGAACAAGCTCAGAGCCATAGAATCAGAAATTCAACAAATTGACGCGCAAGAAAACGAAGGTTGACAACAGCTTTTTTCGTAACATTGCGCGCGAAAAAACAATATAGGTATGGACTTCGTAATGCCCGATTTTGCCAGTGCTGCCGTGTGGATGAGTCTGATCACCCTCACCTTCCTTGAGATAGTACTTGGCATCGACAACATCATTTTCATCTCTATTACCGCCGGCAAACTCAAAGGCGAAGAACAAAAAAAAGCCACGCAATTGGGGCTCATATTGGCCATGATTCTGCGTATCATCCTGCTATTAGGAGTATCGGTGTTAGTAGCGATGAAAGAACCCATCTTCGAATTAAAGTACAGCTGGCTGCACGCCGCCTTCTCGGGGCAAAGCCTCATACTCATTGCAGGGGGTCTTTTCCTTTTGTATAAAAGCACCACCGAAATACACCACAAACTGGAAGGCAGTGATATGCCTGCCGGCCAGGAGAAAAAGGGGAAAGCTTCTTTGACAAATGTGATTATCCAGATTACCATTATCAACCTGGTTTTTTCTATTGACTCCATTCTTACGGCCATCGGTATGACGGGCGGATTACAAGGCGCGCTTATAATCATGATAATTGCGGTTATACTTTCTGTACTAATCATGATGCTATTTGCTACGCCAGTAGGCAATTTTGTCAACCAACACCCTACCATACAAATGTTAGGGCTCGCCTTTTTGATCCTTATCGGGTTCATGCTGATTGCGGAGGGCGCTCACCTGGCTCACCTTACCATTGCTGAATCCACGATAGGTGCGGTACCCAAGGGTTATCTCTATTTTGCCATCGCCTTCTCGCTTTTTGTAGAAGTGCTCAATATGCGCTTGCGCCGTCGCATCAAACCGGTACAGTTGCATGGCGTTCAAAATGAAGCCGTAAAAGAAGGTATTCTCGAAAAACAGGTATAAAACAAGTTTATGCCCATTAAAGTATTGGTTATCAGTTCTTACGACGATGCCTTCAATGCCGTGCGGCCCGAAGGAGAGTTATTTATCGGCTTGCACCGGGACGGCGTCGAAGTAGAGATGATGACCCAGGGAAATGCCGAATACGCCGGGCGTTTCCGGGAGGCGGGTTTAAAAGTATACGATTTTCACCCTAAAAAAACCTGGGATCCTGCTGCGGTGCGCTATATCAGGCGCATCTTGCAGGAAGGCAAACACGACATACTGCATTTATTCAACAAAAAAGCTGTTGTCAACGGCGTAAGAGCCGCACGGGGGTTGCCGGTAAAAGTAGTCACTTATCGGGGGTTTACCGGGCATTTGAATTGGTACGATCCTTCGGTATATCTCACTCATTTCCATCCGAGGGTAAACAAGATCACTTGCCTGGCCGATTCGGTGCGCGACCACGTGAGAAGCAATCTGTTGTTCAGGCTCCCCGAGTTTGCCGTTACCGTCAATAAAGGTCACGACTTATCCTGGTATGATCACATCAAACCTGCCGACCTCAGCGAATTTCAGTTGCCTTCCGGGGCCATGGTTGTGAGTTGCGTGGCCAATGCGCGCCCCATGAAGGGTATCCGCTACCTCATCGAAGCTACGCACTTCCTGCCGCCGGATGCACCCATACACTTCCTGCTCATCGGCAACGGCATGGATACTTTTAGCGAGCAGATTGAAAAAAGCCCTTACCGCGACCGCATACACCTGGCCGGTTTTCGCCGCAACGCGCTCGAAATCGTAGCAGCTTGTGATGCTTCCGTGCTGCCGTCCATCAAAGGAGAAGCCACGCCGAAAGCCGCTCTGGAAGCCTTGTTTTTGGGCAAACCGCTTGTTTTCACTTCTATAGCAGGCAATAAAAATATGGCTATTCACGGTGAAACGGCCTATGTGGCGCCTCCCTGCGACCCCAAGGCATTGGCTGAAGGATTGTTGTGGATGTGGCAACACCCGGAAGAACGCCGGCAACTGGGCGAAAACGGCCGCCAATATATCTCTACCCATTTTTCTGTGGCCAGGTCGGTTCAAGAGATGAAAGCCGTGTATACGTCTCTTTGTCACCCTTAAAAAGTAACGCGCATGTCTAAGTTTCTGTTACCAGCCGTATGTGCTATGGCCCTGCTATTCGGCGCCTGCGGGCGTGAAGAAAAACCACAGGGCAGCGACTACCGGGTTTTAGAAGGCAAAACTATGGGTACCTATTGGCGGGTCACGTATACCGATAGTTTGCTGCGCAATTTCCAGCAAGATATCGATCAATTGCTGGTTGATATCAACATGGATATTTCTACGTATATCGATTCCTCTACCGTGTCTCGTTTCAACCGGGCTAGCGATACCATTCATCTCGACGAAAATCGCAACCGGCATTTCCTGTCAAATTTCAACATAGGCCGTAAGGCGTTTGAGGAATCCGGCGGCGGATTCGACCTTACTATCATGCCTCTGGTTAACTATTGGGGTTTTGGCTATACCCCCAAAAAACCGGTAACTGCCGTAGATAGCCTGGTTATTGATTCGTTGATACAATTTGTGGGAATGGAAAAAGTATCGCTACTCAAGCAACCCGACAGCGTATGGGTTCTGGCTAAATCGCTACCCGGCGTGCAGCTCGATTTCGGAGGCACCGGGCAGGGTTACGGCGTAGACGCCATCAGCGAACTATTGGACCAACGTGGCATAACTAATTACCTCGTAGATATTGGTGGCGAACAGCGCAGCAAAGGAGTCAGCCCACGCGGCGACGACTGGCGGGTGGGTATCAACGTCCCCAAAGAAAATTCCGGTGAGCGGGATATTCAGGTGGCGCTGCCCTTGCGTCAACAAGCCGTCTCCACTTCGGGCAACTATCGCAATTATTACGAAGTAAAAGGCGTTAAATATAGCCACACCATTCAGCCCCATACCGGTTATCCGGAGCGAAATACGCTGCTGAGCGCATCTGTCTTTTCGGCAACCTGCCTAAAAGCCGATGCCTACGCTACCGCATTTATGGTTTTGGGGTTGGATAAAGCATACGAACTGGCTGAACGCATGCCCGACATAGAAGCCTATTTCATTTTCAGCAACCCGCAGGGCGACATGCAAGTCAAATATACCGACGGATTGCGGGAGTGGATGCAACAAACAGAAGTAAAATAAACCCATTTTATCATGAAATTAACACTTGATCGCGATCTCTGTTTCCTGGATCTGGAGACCACCGGGCTCAGCATAGTGCGCGACCGCATACTCCAAATTGCCATCATCAAGTATTTTGCCAATGGCAAGCCCCATGAAGAACTCTCCATGCTGATCAACCCAGGCATACCTATTTCAGAAGAGTCGATGCAAATACACGGCATCTCGCCAAAAGACGTGGCCAACAAACCGACTTTTCAGCAAGTAGCGCAAAAAATATACGACTTCATCGGCCAGTCCGACCTCGCAGGCTACAATTCCATGCGATTTGACATCCCGCTGCTGATGGAAGAATTTGCCCGCGTGGGCATTGAATTTGACATCACCCGGAGGCGCGCTATCGATGTACAGCGCATATTTTACAAAATGGAACCCCGAACCCTGAAAGCCGCGCTCAAGTTTTACTGCGATAAAGAATTGGAAGACGCCCACGACGCGCTCGCCGACGTACGCGCCACCATCGAGGTTTTTAACGGCCAGTTGGAAAAATACGAAGGCGCCGATTATTTTGATGAAGACGGACAAATGATACCATCGCCCATTGTACCCCGGGTGCAGGCTTTACACGAATTTACCAACGATACTCGCTTTCTCGATGCCACCCAAAAATTTCGGCTCGACCAAAATGGCGTAGCCGTTTTTAATTTTGGCAAATACATGGGCCAGCCCGTAGCGGAAATGCTGGTAAAAGACAAACAATATTATCACTGGATACTCACCAAAGAATTTACTTCACAAGTAAAACAGCTCGTCAAAAAGCTGGTAAAAGACTATGAACGCGAAACACGTGAATAAGCGGTGGCCTTGGGCGGCGCTCTTACTTGCTCTCGCATTGACGGCTTGCTACGAACCCAAAGAAGGTTGTCTCGACGTGGGCGCCACCAATTTTGAACTCGACGCCGACAAAGCTTGTACGGGTTGCTGCGTGTATCCCTCGCTTAAACTCACGCTGCAGCACCGCATGGTATACGGAGACACCAGTGTGAATCTTGTTTTCCTCGACTCTATATACTACGACGAAGGCGGCCATCCTTTTCGTATTTCCGGCATTCGCTTTTATTTGAGCAACCTCCAATTAGTGCGCGCCGACGGCACGGCGGTGGGTATCGAAGAGACCGTACCCGTTACGGTGGTGTTCCCCGACAACACCACAGAAATGATTACCGTAGAAGATAATTTTTTATTGGTCAATGCGGGTTTTACCCCCAGCCTGACGGTAGGAACGTTTAAACAAGATGGCGCCTTTACAAAAATCCGGTTTACACTTGGCATCGAAGGGCAAGTGAACAGGGCAGATCCCACAGCTTTTGCCGACGATCACCCGCTGGCGCCACAAGACGACCCCATGCACTGGAGCATCGATTCAGGTTATGTATTCAACCAATTCCGCTTTTTGCGCGATACCACCGCCGCCGATACGATCCCCACAGTAGTAGAAATAGGCATGCCGGCTCAACTGCGCACGGTTGAACTGGACATTCCGGCGGGTTATGCCGTCACAGAAGGATTTAGCACCGCTATCACCCTCCGCATCGATTACCGGCAGTGGCTGGCCGGTATTAGCCATATCAAAACGGCTACATTGGCCGAATTGGCAGAAATAATTGTCAACAACGTGCCACAATCCTTTTCCGTCATTGACATCAAAAAAAGCTAAGCGTAACTTGCAGAAAAAAGCAACGCATGAAAAAATTAATATGGCTGGGGGCTGTCCTCCTCTTATTCGCCGCTTCTTGTAAAGATAATGACGATAACAACGGACAAGTAGACCTCACATTCACAAGTACCTTTGACACAGCCCCGCTGGTCATGTACGATGAGCAATATCCTTATTTCGATAATCTCAATCTCAAATTTCAGCTTTTTCAATTTTATCTTACTGACGTCGTACTGGTACCAGACGATGCTAACAGTACGACGACCGT
>Ga0209573_1001484_pt1 | contig 36016 bp, 34 predicted proteins | sample TNRBio252014_DNA_FD_185870 | JGI IMG/M metagenome (GOLD analysis project Ga0209573, IMG submission 185870) | Wastewater treatment Type I Accumulibacter community from EBPR Bioreactor in Madison, WI, USA - TNR Reactor_6/25/2014_ DNA (SPAdes)... | ecosystem: Engineered > Bioreactor > EBPR >...
GCCCACGCGATGATGCTGGAGCCCGGCTGGCGCGCCGTGGCCGAGCGGATTTGCGGCTGGCTGGAGGCGACGCTCGGCAGCGAAGAGAAGGACGCCAACGCCGCCGCCGCCGAGTAGCTGCTCTCTGCGCTCCGTTGGCCGGCGGAACCCAGCGATAATTCCGCGAGGCACCCTGTCCTTTCCGAGCGGCCTATAGCAGCTCCACGAACTCGTCCGTGGTCAGCCCCGCCTGCTTGATGATCGCGCGGAGCGTCCCCCGCGGCATGTCCCGCTTGTGGAAGGGGACCGTGACGTGGAGGTGCGGCTTGTCGGGGTGCTTGAGCGCGTGGTGGCTCCCCTTCACCCTTTCCACGATGAAACCCGCCCGCTCGAGCGCGCGGATTACCGCCTCCGGCCTGACGACCGGCAGGGCCGTCATGCGGAGTAGGAGAGTTTCACCGTAATCGGCTCCCGGCGCGTCTCGGTCGGATGCTCTTCGCCGGCCGGGATCGGGCTGCCCTCGGCCTGGAGGCACTCGAGGTAGAGCTCGATGGCCTCCACCGCGTGCGTGCGAGCTTCCCCCAGCGTGTCCCCGTGGGTCACGAGGCCTGGAAGCGCCGGGCACGTCACCACGAAGCCCCCGTCTTCGTCGGGCTCGAGGAGAACCGTATAGGTGTAGGCCTGGGACTGGAGCGATGCTTCGTGTGCCATGGTCGCCCCATCATACACCGGCTACGACGTCGTGCAAAAACGCCGGTGGCAGCTCCTAGTACGGCTCCAGCTCGCTGTCCCAGTAGAGGAAGTCGCGCCAGCTCTCGTGGAGATAGTTGGGCGGGAACGAGCGGCCGTTCTCATGCAACTCGTAGGTCGAGGGCTCGTAAGGCTCGCGCAGCGGGAACAGCCCGCTGTCGCGAGGCACCCGATGCCCCTTGCGCAGGTTGCAGGGCTCGCACGCGGCGACGACGTTGGTCCATTCCGTTCGCCCGCCGCGCACCCTGGGGATGACGTGATCGAAGGTCAGCCGCTCCGCCGGTAGCCCGCTGGCGCAGTATTGGCAGACGAAGCGGTCGCGGAGGAACAGGTTGAAGCGGGTGAACGCCGGCCGGCGGCTCACCGGCACGTACCGCTTGAGCGCAATCACGCTGGGCAGGCGGATTTCGAGGCTCGGGGAGCGGACCATGCGGTCGTATTCGGAGATGACGTTGACCCGGCGGAGGAACACCGCCTTGACCGCCTCCTGCCACGACCACAGCGACAGCGGGAAGTAGCTCAGCGGCCGGAAGTCGGCATTGAGAACCAGGGCCGGATAACAGGTCATCCCATCCCGCTCGACACGCCTTTCATCAACTCGCGCGGCGGACGATACACCAAGTCACAAGCGGTTGACAAACGCCGCCTGCGTGAAGGTTTGTTGAAGTGGAACACAAGATGTTGTGGTTCAGTCGCCGGCCGGGCGGACGACGTCGGCGAGGAAGCCGAGCGCGGCGTGCACCGTCGTCTCGTCGATGCCATGGCCGAGGCCCGGCACGATCTGGCTGCGCACGCTGACGCCTTCGGCTTCCAGCGCCGCCTTCGCCGCCGGCAGCGCCGCGGCCGGGACCACCTCGTCGTCGGCGCCGTGGGTGAGCAGGACCGGCGGGCGCGAGCGGATCTCGCCGGCGAGGTGCTCGGGGCCGATGAGCATGCCGGAGTGGGAGATCAGCGCCGCCACCGGCCGCGGCCGCCGCAAGGCGACGTGGAGCGCCACCATCGCCCCTTGGGAGAAGCCGCAGAGGATCAGCCGGTCCTCGCCGACGCCGAGGCCGGCGAGCTCGGTGTCGATGAAGGCGTCGACGGCCGGGGCCGCCCGGCGTACGCCGTCGACGCGCGGCATCGTCTCGAGATCGCGGATCGAGAACCACTGGTAGCCGAACGGCGCCATGTCGAACCGCTCCGGCGCGTTCGGGGCGACCACCAGCGCGTCCGGCATCACCGCGCGGAAGTAGGGGGCGAGCGAGATGAGGTCGTTGCCGTCGGCACCGACGCCGTGGAGCAGGACCACCAGGCGGCGCGCCGGCTGGCCCGCGGGCGGGCCCAGCCTCGGCCCGTCCAGCAGCCGCGAAGGCGCCCTCATCTGGGCAGCCCCGAGCTTGGCAACGCCAGGGAGCGCAGGCCATGGACCAAATCAAGGTAATCCGGCTCGTCGTGGCCGATGTAGCCGTGGCGGATCAGGAAATCGACGACGATCAGGGCGCAGTTGAACTTGAACTCGTCTGTCTCTCGCACCGTCTCGATCACCCGCTCCAGCGGCCAGAGATAGAATTCGCTGATCTCGCCGTCGGTGTTGCGCGGGACGACGTCCTCGGGCAGCTCCAGGTCGAAGACGTAGAGCACGTCCCGGCGCAGCCCTTCGGATCGCTCCGTGCGGTAGGTGACGGCGCCCACCGGCACCGCCCTGCCGGCGACGGCGCTGGGCAGATCGGCCTCCTCCTCGCTCTCCTTCAGCAGGGTTTCGCGGACGCTCATGCCGGCGGGCTTGCCGCCGCCGACGAGCTGGTCGAGCTTGCCCGGTGAGTTCGCCTTGTCGAGCGCCCGTCGGCCGATCCACATCTGCAGGCCCTGGGGCGTGCGGACGAAGCCGTTGACGTGGATGCCGGCGGCGACGATGCCGAACTTGGGGACAGCCGCCCGCTCCATGGTGAACAGGACCGGCGCGCCGGGATGGGCCGCGACCTCGTAGGGCTCGTCGCGCCAGCCGGGCAGCAGCCCTGCCTCGGCCAGCGGGCGCAGGGCTCCGGCGACCGCCTCGGTGCGGGCGCGTGGGTCGGCCGGGGCCGACGGCGACAGCGCCACCGCCTCGGCGCTGACCGTGAACACGTCAGCGGCCGGCGCCAGCGCCTGCGCGAAGTCACGGGCCACGAGACCCACGTCGATACCGTCGACACGGAAGGGCAGGTACGCAGGCGGGTTGAAGACGGCGCACGCGCGCACGCGATCGATAAAGCTCAAGGGCCAAGGCTCCGCACGGGAAAACAGGGCCGGTCGAGGGCCCAGCAGTGCTACGTACGGCGCCCCGGAGCGGATCTCAACCGCAATTGGGGAACAGGCGGAGCCGGCTCAGACGATCGAGCCTTCCGGCTTGCCCTTCCGCTCGCCGGGCGTGCCGCCCTGGGAGACGAAGCCGGCCACCGCCGCCTCCAGCTCCGCCAGCTCCGCGTCGCCCTCGGCGGTATCGCCCTGGGCGCGCAGCTCGGCGATCCGCTCGAGTGCGCGCTCGTGTTCGGCCTCGGTCGTCACCTTCGTCGCCATCGCTGCTTTCTCCCTCGGTCCCTCGCTGCGGCCGATGCTGGAGCGCCGCTCCGGCCGGTGCCACAAACCAAGTTAACGGGGTGCGGCGACCGGCTGTGGCGGGGCTTCGCCGGCCCGCCGGTAGTGCTCGTAGGCGAAGCCGGCGCAGGCGGCCAGCGTGCCGAGCGCGTTGGCGAGCTCGACGAGGCCGTGCGCGAGCAGCGCCCGGGCCTTCGGCCTTTGGAGGCCCTTGGCCAGCAGCCACGTCCCGGCCCACGCCGCCTGCACCACGGCCCGCACCGCGAGCCGGCCGCGGACCCGCCATGCGGAAGCCTCCGGGCCCTTGGCCCACAGCTTCGCCGCCAGGCGTTTGGCTCCGTCCCGGTAGGACCGTCGCCACAGGTAGCCGAGGTTCGTCCGCGACAGCGGCACGTCCTCCCACACCACCGCGCGCTCGGCGTAGACGATCCGGTGGCCGGCGGCCCTCAGGCTGCGGAAGAACAGCGCGTCCTCGCCGCCGGTCAGGGCGAGGCGGGGATCGAAGCGCAAGCCACGATCTGCGACGGCGGCGTTGCGCATGAGCACGTTGCCGGAAGCAGCGGAGGAAATCTCGCCAAGGTCGCTCCAGCGCTCATGGCGAAATGGTGTGGGAGGCAGCGCGTAGCCGAAGAAGCCTCCCTCGCGGATCCAGGCCGGCGTGCCCGGGGCGAAGGCGGGGAGGACGCGTCCCTGCACCACGTCGGCGCCGGTCGCGGCTTGCGCCAGCAGCAGCTCCTCCAGCCACTCCGGCTCGGGCCGCTCGTCGTCGTCGATCATGGCGATGAAGTCTGCGTCCGGTCCGACCGCGTCGAGGCCGCGGTTGCGGGCAAAGGAGATGCCGCGCCGCGGCTCCACGAGATAGCGCACGTCGAGGCCGTAGCGGTCTGCCGCCGCCTCGCAGATCCCTCTCGTCCTGTCGTCGCCCTCATTGTCCGTGACGATCACCAGGACGGCGGCGGAGAGTGAGCGCCCGTGCCTTTTCCGCGGCCGGCCTTCGCCGTGAGCGCCCGCTTCTTCTCTCCCGCCTTGGCCGCCGCCCGCCTGAGCCACAGGGCGTGGCGGCGGGCGCTGCGGGCCCGCCTGCGGCGGTGGACGTAGCGCAGCGTCAACCGGTAGCCGAGCCACGCCACCGCGATGGCCCACGGCACGCAGCCGATCATCATCGGCACGCCCTGGTCGTGAACGATCATGACCACGGACGCCGACACCCTTTCAAGAAAGCCGTCGTGCTCGGCAAGCAGAGCCTGCCACTTGCCGACGAAATGCTGGTAGCCGCGGGCCCCGTGAAGCTCCCCGGTCAGGAGCTTGCCGGTGAGGTAGAACAGGTAGTAAGTGGGCCACATCGTGAAGATGTTGGTGACCCAGGTCCAGGCGGCGCCGATCAGCAGGTTGAAGTCGAACCGGGGCGAGCGCCGGGCCACCAGCCACGTCATCAGGACGAGGTACATCTGGATCCCGATGAGCGGCGTGAACGCCCAGAACAGCCCGATCATCACCGCCCGGGCCGTGTATTCCGGCGGGTGCGGGCTGCGCTTCAGCGGGATGATCAGTTTGAAGTGGAGCAGCCGCGACAGGCGCTGCATCAACGAGAACTGGCGGCGCAACCCCGGCAACCTCCGCTGCGATATCCCCCGGCCGTCTCCCGGTTGCGAGGCAACCCCCATTCTAACGCCGGCGGAGCCGGCCGGCCATCGTTGCGACAAGGTATGGCGCGGCCTGCCTTATTGCCAGCGATGAGCGACACTCCCCTCTCCGGCGCGCTCGCAGCCCGGATCCTGGCGCCGTTCGCCTTCGGCTACTTCCTCTCCTACCTGTTTCGCACGGTCAACGCCGTCATCGCCCCCGACCTCACCGGCGAGCTGGGGATCGGCGCCGACGACCTCGGCCTGCTCACCAGCGCCTATCTCCTCTCCTTCGCCGCGGCCCAGTTGCCGTTGGGCATCGTCCTGGACCGGATCGGCCCCAGGCTCACGGAGGCGGCGCTCCTCCTGGTCGCGGCGCTGGGCGCGCTGGTCTTCGCCCTTGCCGAGGGCCTGGGCATGCTGTTTTTCGGCCGGGTGCTGATCGGGCTCGGTGTCTCCGCCTGCCTGATGGCCGGCTTCAAGGCCTGCGTCGACTGGTTCGCCCGCGAGCGGCTGCCGTTCGTCAACGGCCTGCAGATGGCCGCGGGCGGCCTGGGCGCGATGACCGCCACCGCGCCGGTGGAGGCGATGGCCAGCGCCACCGGCTGGCGCAGCGTGTTCCTGCTGCTGGCGGTCCTTTGCCTGGTGGCCGCGGCGGCGATCTTCTTCGTCGTCCCGCGCGGCAGGGAGCACGCGCACGCGGGCAAGCCGCTCGCCGACACGTTCGCCGGCCTCGGCGCCGTGCTGAAGAGCCCGCTGTTCTGGCGGGTGGCGCCGCTGACCGTGGTGTCGGAGGCGTCGTTCATGTCGATCATCGGGCTGTGGGCCGGGCCGTGGCTGCGCGACGTCGGCGGCCACGACCGCCTCGCGGCCGCCGAGCTCCTGCTGGCGGTGGCCGCGGCGATGGTCGCGGGCTTCCTGCTCATGGGCCTCGCCGCCGACCGTCTCGCCCGCTTCCGGATCTCGTCGCTGGCCGTCGCCGTCGCCGGCATGAGCCTCTATGCGCTCACGCTGGCGACCATCGTCGCCACCGCCAGCGGCGCGGCGCCGCTGTGGCTGGCCTTCGGCTTCTTCGGCACCGCCGGGATCCTGCCCTACGCGGCGCTGTCGCAGCGCTTTCCGGCAGCGCTGGCCGGCCGGCTGAACACGACGCTCAACGTCATGGTCTTCACCGCCGCCTTCGCCGCCCAGTGGGGCATGGGCGCGGTCGTCGCGCTCTGGCCGGGAGAAACCCCCGGCGCCTACGCGCTGGAAGGCTACCGCACCGCCTTCGCCGTCATGCTGGCCCTGCAAGCGCTGGGGCTGGCGTGGTTCGCGTCCTTCCGCCGCCCGGGTGCTCCGCCAGCCTGAACGGCTTCGTCGCCTGCCGGCTGCGCTCGTAGCCGATCACCGAAAGCTCGGAGCTGGCGGCGTTGGCGACGGCGGCGAGCCTGGTGGTCGCGTTCAGGATCGGCGGGCGGACCCAGTCGAAGCTCTCGACGTCCGGGCGGTGCAGCAGCTTGCTCATCCGCTCGCGCCGGCCGTGGCTGTCGGTGCCGCGGTCGTGGCCTGGGATGGACAGCCCGAGCCAGTGGTTGGCGATGGCGGCGGGCGCGTCGTGGACCGCCGCACGGGCCTCGCTGCGCTCGATGACGCAGCCCTCGTCGGCGCTGGCGCCGGCGAGGATGAAGAACGCCGGGATGCAGAGCGGCGTCTCGATCAGCCGGCGCCTGGCCTCGGCGTAGGACGTGGCTGTGTCGCAGATCGAGCGGGTGAGGTGCGACGGCGGCAGCCCGAGGCCGCGCCAGACGCCGGTGCGGTTCACCGCCCAGTCCAGCCAGCAGGCGCCGCTGATCCGCCGCATCGGCGGCTGGTTGATGGCGATGGAGAAGCGCCCCGGCGCCATGGCGGTGAGCACGCCGACGTAGCCGGGCCAGCCGACGCTGTAGTAGGCGCCGGCGCCGCCGTCCTGGCGGATGACGACGGCGTTGCGGCCGATCTCCTCCATCGGCCAGTCGAGGGTGCGCAGCATCCGGCTGCCGCCGGCGTTCGGGTCGGCGGCGACGCCGCTGGTGCAGGCCCACTCGTAGGAGAGATTGAGCAGCAGCGCGCCCGGCAGGCCGATGTGCGCCGCCACCGCCGCGAGCTCGTGGGCGTACGGGTTGCGGCTGCGCGCCAGCCACTGCCGCGTCGCCCGGTCGCCGAGGTTCAGCACCAGCCGGCCGTAGCGCCGCCTCGCCGCGGCGAGTAGCGCCGACAGCCGCTCCGGCTGGGTGCGAAGCAGCGCCAGCGGCCCGCCGCCGACCGCGTCGATGAGCGGGATCTCGGCCAAGAGATCCGCGCCCGTGGCCGCCGCCGTCTGCGCCCCCGTGGGCGCCACGGTGGGCGCCACCTTGGCCGCCGCCGTCTGCTCCATGCTCGAACCCGTGTTCTGCCGCACGTCCACCCCGAGGTCGGCGGGCGCCGTTCCCGCAAATCCGCTTAACCTCCGCTGATTTGGTTGGTATTGGGGCGCGACACCAGCCGCTCCGCCGCGCCGCGGCCCCAATCCAGCAAGGCACCCGACATGATCCCCCGCTACAGCCGACCCGCCATGGCCGCCCTCTGGGAGCCGGAGGCGCGCTTCCGGATCTGGCTCGACATCGAGGCGCATGCCTGCGACGTCCAGGCCCGGATGGGCCTGGTGCCGGCGTCGGCGGCGGAAGCGATCCGCGAGCGCGGCCGCTTCGAGGTGGCCCGCATCGACGAGATCGAAGCCGAGACCCGCCACGACGTCATCGCCTTCCTCACCAACGTCGCCGAGCACGTCGGCCCCGAGGCCCGCTTCCTCCACCAGGGCATGACCTCGTCGGACGTGCTCGACACCTGCCTCGCGGTGCAGCTCGCCCGCGCCAGCGACATCCTGCTGGCCGACGTCGACGCCCTGCTCGCGGCGCTGGAGCGGCGCGCCTTCGAGCACAAGCTCACCCCCAGCATCGGCCGCAGCCACGGCATCCACGCAGAGCCCATCACCTTCGGCGTCAAGCTCGCCGGCTACCACGCCGAGTGGCAGAGGAACCGCGCGAGGCTCGTTGCCGCCCGCGCCGAGATCGCCACCTGCGCCATTTCCGGCGCCGTCGGCACCTTCGCCAACGTCGATCCGGAGGTCGAGCGCGAGGTGGCCGAGCGCCTGGGCCTCGCCGTCGAGCCGGTCTCGACCCAGGTCATCCCCCGCGACCGCCACGCCATGTTCTTCGCCACGCTGGCCGTGATCGCGAGCTCGGTGGAGCGGCTCGCGACCGAGATCCGCCACCTCCAGCGGACCGAGGTGCGCGAGGCCGAGGAGTTCTTCGCGCCCGGGCAGAAGGGCTCCTCGGCGATGCCGCACAAGCGCAACCCGGTGCTCAGCGAGAACCTCACCGGGCTGGCCCGGGTCGTCCGGTCCATGGTCGTCCCGGCGCTGGAGAACGTGGCGCTCTGGCACGAGCGCGACATCTCCCATTCCTCGGTCGAGCGCTTCATTGCCCCGGACGCCACCGTCACCCTCGACTTCGCGCTGGCTCGGCTCACCGGCGTCATCGAGAAGCTCGTCGTCTACCCCGGGCGGATGCAGGCCAACCTCGACAGCCTCGGCGGCCTGGTCTTCTCGCAGCGCGTGCTGCTGGCGCTGACCCAGGCCGGGATGAGCCGGGAGGACGCGTACGCCGCCGTCCAGCGCAACGCGATGAAGGTGTGGGGCGAGGGCGCCGACTTCCTCTCGCTGCTGACCGCCGACCACGAGGTCACCGCCCACCTCGACGCCGGCGCTTTGTCCGCGCTCTTCGACCTCGGCTACCACACCAAGCACGTCGACACGATCTTCACCCGCGTCTTCGGCCGGAGCTGAGGCCGCCCGCCGGATCGCGCCGCGCTTCGCGTTCAGAGGATTGCTGGACGGCCGTAACGAGTGCGGCCGTGACGAAGGTGTGTCACGGCCGGGCCAGCTGCACGCGTGGACGGCCCCTTGCGCCGTCGCCCGGTCAGCCGCCGGGGGCGGGTTCCTGCCGGGCGGCGTCGCGCTCCCCGCGGCCGCGGCGCCGGGCGCGGTCGACGAGCCGCTGGATGGCGACGTAGAACACCGGCACGATCAGGGTGCCGACGAAGGTGGCGGCGAGCATGCCGGAGAAGACCGTCGTCCCCAGCGAGTGGCGGGCGGCGGCGCCGGCGCCGGTGGAAACCAGCAGCGGCGAGACGCCAAGGATGAACGACAGCGCCGTCATCATGATCGCGCGGAAGCGAAGCCTGGCGGCGGTGACCGCCGCCTCCTCCACCGCGACGCCGGCCTCGTGCTGTGTCTTGGCGAACTCGACGATGAGGATTGCGTTTTTCGAGGCGAGCCCGATCAGCAGCACCATGCCGATCTGGGCGTAGAGGTCGTTGCTGAGCCCGGCCAAGAACAGCCCGATGATCGAGCCCAGCACCGCCAGCGGCACCGACAGGATCACCCCGAACGGGATCGACCAGCTCTCGTATTGGGCGACCAGGAACAGGTAGACGAACACCAGCGCCAGCGCGATCAGGATCGGCGCGGTCTGGCCGGCGCTGAGCTCCTGCAGCGTCGTCCCCGACCACTCAAAGGCGAAGCCCTCGGGAAGGACCGACGCCGCCAGCCGCTCCATCGCCGCGACCGCCTCGCCGGAGCTGAAGCCGGGAGCGGCCGAGCCGTTGACCTGGGCGGCGCGGAAGAGGTTGTAGCGCCGCGTCGATTCGGGCCCCAGCGTCGGCCCGACGGTGGCCAGCGTCCGTAGCGGCACCATCTCGCCGCGGTCGTTGCGGACGTAGAGGCGAAGGATGTCCTCGGGCCGTTGCCGGTAGTCGGGGTCGGCCTCCAGCATGACCTTGTAGACCCGGCCGAATTTGTTGAAGTCGTTGACGTAGAACGAGCCGAGCTGGGTCTGCAGGGTGGCGAAGATCTCGGTCAACGGCACGCCTTGCTTCTTCGCCTTCTCCCGGTCGATGTCGAGCCAGATCTGCGGCACGTCGGCCTGGAAGGTGCTGAAGACGGCGGTCAGCTCCGGCGTCTGGTTGGCCTGAAAGACCAGGGCGCGCAGCGCCGCCGCCAGGTCCTGCGGGCTGGCGCCGCGACGGTCCTGGAGCTGGAAGTCGAAGCCGCCGACGGTGCCGAGCCCGCGGATCGACGGCGGGTTGAAGGCGATGACGTTGGCCTCCGGCACGGAGAAGAGCTGCGGCCTGAGCCTCGCCAGGATGCCGCCCACCTGCAGCTCCGGCTCGCTGCGCTCGAACCACGGGTCGAGCACGGCGAAGATGACGCCGCTGTTGGACGCCGCCGAGCCGGCGAGGAAGTTGTAGCCGCCGATGGTGACGACGTGGGCGATGCCGGGGGTCTCCCGCAGCGTCTGGCTCACCCGGTTCAGGGTGTCGGTGGTCCGCTGCAGCGAGGCGGCCGGCGGGAGCTGAACGTTGACGAAGAAGTAACCCTGGTCCTCCTCCGGCAGGAAGGCGCCGGGCAGGCGGGTGAAGCCGAGGTAGGTCACGCCCAGCAGCGCGGCGAAGACCACGAGGACCAGCAGCACCCGGCGGACCAGCACGCCGACGACGCGGACGTAGCCGCGCAGGGCCCGCTCGAAGCCGGCGTTGAAGGCGCGGAAGGCGAAGCCGGTCGGATGACGATGCGGCTTGAGGAAGGAGACGCAGAGCGCCGGGCTGAGCGTCAGGGCGTTGATGGTGGAGATGGCGACGGCGGCGGCGATGGTCAGCGCGAACTGCTGGTAGACGAGCCCGGTGATGCCGGGGAAGAAGCCGACCGGCACGAACACCGCCAGCAGCACCAGCGAGGTGGCGATGATCGGCCCGGTCACCTCGCGCATGGCGGTGATGGTCGCCTCGCGCGGCGGCAGGCCCTCGGTCAGCTTCCGCTGCACGTTCTCCACGACGATGATGGCGTCGTCGACGACGATGCCGATGGCCAGGATCAGCCCGAACAGGGTGATGGTGTTGATGGTGAAGCCCAGCGCGAGCAGCGCCGCGAACGAACCGACGAGCGAGACCGGGATGGCGATCGACGGGATCAGCGTCATCCGCCAGTCCTGGAGGAACACGTAGGTGACGAAGACGACCAGGCCGATGGCGATCAGGAAGGTGATCGCCACCTCCTCCACCGATGCGGTAATGAACCGGGTGGTGTCGTAGAGGATGCGGGCGTCGAGGTCGTCCGGGAACTGCTGCGACAGCCGGTCGATCGCCTGCTGGACGCCCTGGGCCACCTCCAGGGCGTTGGAGCCGGGGAGCTGGTAGACGCCGATGTTGGCCGACGGCTGGCCGTCGAGCTCGCCGAACGAGGCGTAGCTCTGGGCGCCGAGCTCGACCCTGGCGATGTCGCCGACGCGAACGCTGGAGCCGTCCGGGTTGGCGCGGACGATGATGGCGCTGAACGCCTCCACGTCCGAAAGGCGCCCCTGCGTGCGGACCGTGTACTGGAACTGCTGCTGGTCGTCGATGGGCGGCGCCCCGATCTGGCCCGGCGCCACCTGCACGTTCTGCTCGCGGACGGCGGCGACCACGTCGCCGGTGGTGATCCCGAGGCTCGCCATGCGCTCGGCGTTCAGCCACATGCGCATGCCGTAGGCGCGCTCGCCGAAGATCTGCACCTGGCCGACGCCCGGCAGCCGCGCCAGCACGTCGGTCATGTTGATGGCGGCGTAGTTGCTGAGGAACAGGCTGTCGAAAGTGCGGTTCGGCGACAGCACGTTGATGACCAGCAGCAGGTTGGTCGACTGCTTGCGGACGGAGATGCCCTGGCGGTTGACCTCCTCGGGCAGCCTCGGCGTCGCCAGCGACACCCGGTTCTGGACGTTCACCTGGGCGATGTCGGGATCGGTGCCGACCTGGAAGGTGACCTGGAGGTTGTAGGTCCCGTCGTTGGCGCTCTGCGACGCCATGTAAAGCATGTCGTCGACGCCGTTCACCTCCTCCTCGATCGGCTGGGCGACCGTCTCCTCGATCACGCCGGCGTTGGCGCCGGGGTAGGTGGCGGTGACCTGGACGACCGGCGGGGTGATGTCCGGGTACTGGTCGATCGGCAGGGTGGCGAGCGAAATCAACCCGGCCAGGGTGATGACGATGGAGATGACGAAGGCGAACTTCGGCCGGTCGACGAAGAAATGGCTGAGCATGGCCTGGTCCTGGGCTATCCCGCCGCCGGCTTGAGCACCGGCGAGATCGGCGCGCCGGGGCGCACCTTCTGAATGCCCTCGTAGATCACGAGCTCGCCTTCGCTGAGCCCGCTGGTGACCTGCCAGGAGATCCCGGTCCGCTCGCCGGTCTCGATGCGCCTGACCTCGGCGGTATTGTCCGGCTTGGCGACGAGGACGAACCGCCCGGCCTGGTCCTCCTGCACCGCCGCCTGCGGGATCAGCAGCGCCGGCTCCGGCTGGCGCTCGCTCAGCCGGACGGTGACGAAGATGCCGGGGACCAGCAGCTTGTCCGGGTTGGGGAAGATCGCCCGGACGGCGATGGTCCCGGTCATCGGGTCGACGCGGTTGTCGACGAAGGCGATCTTGCCGGCGTGGGGGTAGTCCTGGTTGTTGGCGAGCCTGAGGCGCGGCACCGGCGCGGCTTGGGGGCCATTCGCCGCCGGCATCGCCGCGGCTTCCTGCCTGTAGCTGAGGTACAGCCGCTCGCTGACGTTGAAGACGGCGTAGATCGGGTCGAGCTTCACCAGGGTGGCGAGCACGTCGCTGTCCGGGCCGACCAGGTTGCCGACGCTGTAGGCGGCGCGGCCGATGCGCCCGTCGACGGGGGCGTAGACGTCGGTGTAGCCGAGGTTGAGGCGGGCCTCGCGCTGGCGGGCCTCGGCGGCGGCGAGCTGTGCCCGGGCGTCGCGCTCGGCGGCGACCGCGTCGTCCAGCGACTTTTCGCTGACGTTGCCCCGCGAGAACAGGATCCGCGCCCGCTCCAGGTCCTTCCTGGTCCTGAGCACCGCCGCCTGGGCCTGATCGACGCTGGCGTCGGCCGCGGCCAGGGCCGCCTCGTAGGGCGCCTTCTCGATGGCGAAGAGCAGGTCGCCCTCGCGCACGTCGTCGCCCTCGTTGAACGCGCGGCTCACCAGGAAGCCCTGGACCCGGGCACGCAGGTCGACCTCGTCGACCGCCTCGGTCTGGCCCACGACCTCGAACACCGGGTTGATCTCGCTCCGCGTCACCGCCGCGACCGTGACGCCCGGCGGCGGGGGGGCCGCCGGCGGCGTCTGGCTCTGCCCGTCGCAGGCGGCGACGAGCGCGAGCGCGGCCAGGGCGAGACCGGCGAGGCGGGCGCGCGGGCCAGCCGGGGAGCGCGGAGAACGGCGGGTGGTCACGGCGTTGCAAAATCCAATGGAGCCGGCGGCGTCCACGGGCGCGCGGGCCGGCTGAGGCGGCGGGATCAACTGTACCTACACTTATGCCCGGCCCCGGTTCCCCGCCAGGGCGGGATCGGGATCAGCCGCCGGTCTGTGGAGCGGCGGCTGTTGGCAGCCCTCACCCTCCCGCCCGCGGGCACACCGCTTCGCGGGCGCGCGCCGCTTCGCGGGCCCCTCCCTCTCCCACGGCTTCGCCGCGGGCGAGGGCGTGTTGGCGCGCTGATGCCGATCGTCTCCCTCTCCCGCGCGCGGAACGCGCAAGTGGGAGAGGGTCGGGGTGAGGGCCGGGCTGGCTCTTGCGGCCGATGTCCTCAGGCCTCGCCGTCCTAGGCGTAGATGCGGAAGTCGAGGTCGGGGAAGATCGCGTCCATCGTCTCCAGCGCCGCGAGCTTGGCGCCGTCGACGGCGCCGGCCTCGACCGCGTCGCAGAGGTAGTGGAAGCGGGCGAGGTTGTCGCGGATGCGGTTGTGGGCGTACGTCACCGACGTGCCCGTCTTCATGATGAACGGCCAGTCCGACGCCTGGGCGAGCAGCAGCGAGCGCGCCGCCTGGCGCAGCGCCCGGTCGGCGAGGGAGCCTTCCGGCTCTTCGGCGCGGCCGCCGGCAAGGCGCTGCATGCGCGCCGCCGCGTCGTGGAGATGGCGGTAGATCCAGTCGTTGCCGGGGTTGAGCCAGAACTCGCTGTAGCCCTTCTCCCCCCAGCTCGACGCCGACGGGCGGGCCCGCTGCGGCTCGGGATGGCGGGCGAGGTCGTCGCCGGGCGTGACCAGCTCCAGGCCGTCCTCGGTGGCGATCCTGCGGATCAGCCGGTCCAGCCACCGCGGCCCCTCGAACCACCAATGGCCGAACAGCTCGGCGTCGTAAAGGGCGACGATCACCGGCGGCCGGTCCATGGCGGGGGCGAACCGCTCCACCGTCTCGAGCTGCCGGCGGACGAAATCCTCGGCGTGCGCCTCGACCCGCTCCGCCGCCCGCGCCGGCTCGTAGGGCTCCTTCCGGTCGGTCGGGCCGGTGATGCGGTGGTACTTGATGCCGGTGAAGATGCGGGTGTGGCCGTCGAGGCTGTAGGGCCGGATCAGCTCGAAATCGAGGTCGAAGCCGATGTCGCGGTAGAAGTCGCGGTACCACGGGTCGCCCGGGTAGCCCTCGTTCGCGCTCCACACCAGCCTGGACGAGGCCGGGTCGCGACCGAAGGCGGCGACGCCGTTGGGGCAGGCCAGCGGCGCTGCGTACCCGTAGCGGGGCCGCTCCTCGGCGTTGAGGATGGCGTGGGTGTCGACGAAAAAGTACCGTCCGCCGGCGGCCTCGACGTGCTCTTCGACGCCCGGATAGTAGCCGCACTCGGGCAGCCAGAAGCCCGGGACGGTGCGGCCGAAGGCGCGGCGGTAGATCTCGCCCGCGACCTCAACCTGGGCGCGGACGGCGCCTGGGCTGGTCTTCAGGATCGGCAGGAAGCCGTGGGTCGCCGACGCGGTGGCGATCTCCAGCAGGCCCGCGTCCTGGAGCTTGCGGAAGGCTGCGACCAGGTTGCCGCCGTACGCGGTCCAGGTCTCGTCCGTCTCGTACATGATCCGCCGGTACATCCGCGCGACCTCGAGCAGGCGCGGGTCGCCGTGGGTGCGGAGGATCTCCCTGTCGGCCAGTCGGGTCATCGCCGCGAGGTGGGCGCCGAAGCGCTCGCGGAGCAGCGCGTCGTCCAGCATCGCCAGCAGGGTCGGCGAGATCGAGAGCGTCACACGGGCGGGCACGCCGTCGGCGGCAAGGCTTTCGAAGACCCGGATCAGCGGCACGTAGGTGTCGATGATCGCCTCGAACAGCCAGCGCTCCTCGAGGAAGCTTTCGTATTCCGGGTGGCGCACGTAGGGCAGGTGCGCATGCAGGACCAGCGCGAGGGAACCTCGCGCCATCTAGGCGGCGCTTCCCGGCCCTGTGCCCTGCGGCTCGCTGCCCCCAACACCAGGGCCTTTCACGTCCGCGGCCGCGGCGGCGAGCACGGAGGCCAGCACCGGCGAGTCGTGGGCCAGCACGTGCACCACCGAGAAGCTGCCGTCGGGGCGGACGGGGACATCGCGGCCGAACAGGCGCACGGTCGAGCCGGGCTGGGCGTGGCCGTGGATGTGCAGCTCGGCGGTGGCCTCGAAGGCGACGCGCTTGCCGCTCAGGATGTAGCTGGAGACCGGGAGCACCGCTTCCAGGTCGAAGAGCTGCGGAAAGGGATCGACGGTCGCGGCCGGGGGATCCTCGGCGGCGGCCAAGTCCGCCGGGCCGGACGGAGGCTCGGGCGCCGGTTCCGGTTCAAGCTGCCGGGGCGGGCCGGCCGAGGGCAGCGCGATCTCGTTGGAGCTGGCGAAGGCGATGAGCGCGCCGTCGGTCGTGCGCAGGCCGAGCGTCGCCCTGTAGCGCCGCTCCGGCTGCCAGACGCCGACGTAGGTGCGGCCCTTTAGCCCGCCGACCTCGACGTCGAAGGAGCCCGGCGCCGCCGATGGAGCCGGACCTTGCGCGCCGTTCGCCTCGGGCAGCGGGAAGACCCGCAGGATCATCGCCGCGTCGCCGCCGCCGGGTAACGCACGCGCGTCCTCCATTACCGAAACGGGGACGGTCCAGAAGGCGTGGAGGTGGTGCGGATCGACGTCGATCAAGACGAGCTCCGTACCGGTGAACTCCCTGGGAAAGGACGCACGCACCTCTTCGCTGGTCTCGCGAAGGATCTTCCGCGCGAGTTCCGCCCTGGCGACCTCGAGTGAAGGCGTTTCGGTTCCGCTCAGCGCGCCGTTCTTTGCCATCTGCTTACGCCCGAAGCCCAGCCAGACGCCGCGCCCATGCCGCAGCGGGTCCGGAGCGAGGAAATAGCACGGCTGAGGCCGGCGGTGCGGAAGAACTTTGCCGTCTGCTCATTTTCAGGCCCCGCGATGCTTGCGGCGGCCGCGGCCGCACCTTCGCAGGCAGAGCACGACCTGGCGCCGCCGCCCGTGCTGTCGTCGCCGGCGAGGATGCCCCGCCACCGCCGGCGGTGTTCTGCCATGGGTTAACCGCCCGGCGTGCAGAGGCTCGGCGAGACAAGCTCGGACGTGAGCGAAGCATTGACGAGCGGCCCGATCCCACACAGTGCCCGCTGCCCAGGCCTCAAGGCCGACGAGACGTGGATCGCCTCAACAAGCGCGGCGATGGCGGTCGGGTGATTGCGGAGCCACGGGCGGCCGGTTCCCTCCATCCGTCACCCGCGGACTTGTTCCGCGGGTCCATCGACCGCCGGGCCGGCACGGCGATGACCAGAGAGCAGCGGCGCCCTTCCCGGGATCCTGTGCCACAGATGCCGGACCAACGGCGGCCGGCTGCGAACGGCTGTTGCCGCGGCCCGTGGCAGGGGGTAGCGTTTTGCTGCGGCAGCGAACACAAGCGCCGGGCCTGACCCAGGGAGGGGCAATGACGGAAATCCATCATGCGCTGGTGCTGAACCTGCACCAGCCGCCGAGCAACCTCGACAGCCTGCTGGAGAGCAACGACTGGGAGGTGAAGGAGATCCTCTTCGCCCTCGACCGGATGCCGCGGACGCTGTGGTCCTACGAGGACGTAGCCCGGGTGCACCTGTCGATGTCGGGCTCGCTGCTGGAGTCGCTCTCCCACCCCGAGTTCCAGCGCAAGGTCTACGGCGCCGTCGACTGCGGCAGCCTGCTCTGGGCGCTGCAGAACCAGAAGATCTTCGAGATCCTCGGCACCGGCTACTACCACCCGGTCCTCGCCCTGATCCCGGAAGCCGACTGGGACGAGCAGATCGCCCGCTGGCAGCAGATGGGCCGCCACGTCTTCTGGCGCAGCCACTTCCCCGGCTTCTGGCCGCCGGAGATGGGCTTCGACATGACGCTGATCCCGCACCTGAAGAAGGCCGGCTACCGCTACGTCATGGTCGATAGCGAGTACGTCGACCCGGTCGACCAGATGAGCTGGCAGGAGCTGCGCTACCGGCCGCACGTCTGCGCGTACGAGGGCGAGGAGATCGTCATCGTCGTGCGCGACCGCGACCTCTCGAACGCCCAGCTCTCCGGCATGGAGTACGGCTGGTTCGCCCACGAGGTCGCCGAGCGGACCAAGTGGTGCGACTTCCCGCCGCTGATCGCCACCGCCACCGACGGCGACAACGGCGGCTGGTTCCGCAACGTCAATCCGCAGGCCAACTTCTGGACCTACTTCTACCGGACGATGCTGGACGAGATCCGCGCCGGCAACTCGCCCATCCGCCCTACCTTCATCAACGAGTACCTCGACCGCTTCGGCGCCCACGGCCGGGTGACGGTTCGGCGCGGCGCCTGGAACACCGACGAGCACCACGGCTGGAACTTCCACCAGTGGATGGGCTCGGAAACCCAGCGCCAGGCGATGGGCCGGGTGCATGAGCTCAGCGGCCGCTACCATGCGCTGGCCGACGCGGCCAAGGCGCGCGGCGGCGGCGACGGCGAGCTGGCGCGGGTGCTGGAGCAGGCGCACTGGCATCTGCTCCGCGCCGAAACGAGCTGCAACTTCTATTGGGGCGAGGCCTGGGTGAACAAGGCGCACGACGACCTCGACTCGGTCGCCTGGCACGTCGGCGAAGCCGAGGCCATGCTGGGGCGGCTGCCGCCGCCGTCGCGCGAGGTTGACGCCGCCGCCCAGTCCTGAAGCGGACCGGAGCGTGAGCCATCCCGCGTTCGTCGCCCTGATCCTCGCCGTCGGCATCGGCCTGGCGGTGCAGGCGGCGATGAACGCGAAGATGGGGGCGGCGCTAGCGTCGCCGGTGGGCGGGGCGCTGGTGAACTTCGTCGTCGGCCTGGCCCTGCTGGTCGCGGTGCTGGCCTCGGGGTTGCTCGGACGCGTCCGCCTCTCGGGGCTCGGTGACGCGCCGTGGTGGGCCTACCTCGGCGGCGCGATCGGCGCCGCCTTCGTCACCATCTCCGTGGTCGCGGTGCCGAGGGTCGGCGCCGCCGTCACCTTCGCCGCGGTCATCGCCGGCCAGCTCATCGGCGCCCTGCTCCTCGACAGCCTCGGCTGGCTGGAGGTGACCCAGGTGCCGCTGAACCCGTGGCGGCTGCTGGGCGCGGTCCTGCTGCTCGCCGGCGTCATCCTGATCCAGCAGAAGTAGCCGCGGATCATCCGGCGTTCCCATCGGCCTGACGCTTTGCTAGTTTACCCTTATGGGGGTATTCCTGCCGGGTGCTGTGGCCGGGGCTCTGCGCTCGCGCCCACGCGCCCTCGCCGCGCACCTCGTCTCGGCGTTCACCGCCGAGCATGACCGCTGGATCCTGTGGCTGCCGGTCCTGATCGCGACCGGCATCGGCGTCTACTTCTCGCTGCCGGCGGAACCGATGCCGTGGCTCGGGCTGGTCGCCCTTGCCGGCATCGCCGCCCTCTGCCTCGCCTTCCGCCACGCCGCCGGCTCCGGGGCTTACCTGGGGCTGGTCATGATCGGCGCGGTCGCCGCCGGCTTCGCCGCGGCGCAGCTGCGCACGGGCATGGTCGAGGCACCGGTGGTCGGCGAGCGCGTCGGCCCGGCGCCGATCTTCGGCCGGATCGTCAAGGCGGAGAGGCTGGGCAAGGGCAGGCGGGTGACCCTGGATCAGGTTGAAACCGACCGCCTGCTGCCCGAGGAGACGCCGGCGCGGGTGCGCATCCGGCTGAACGGCAAGCAGCCGGAACTTGCCCCGGGCGACCGGGTCCGGATCTACGGCGTGCTGTCGCCGCCGTCGGCGCCGACGGCGCCCGGCGCCTTCGACTTCCAGCGCCAAGCCTTCTTCGCCGGCCTCGGCGCCACCGGCTTCGGCATCGGCAGCGCCGAGGTCCTCTCCCGCGAGCCCCGGCAGCGGGACGTCTGGCTGTCGGGCGTGCGCAGCCGCGCGGACGGCATCATCCACGGCCACGTGCCGGCGCCCGAGGCGTCCGTCGTCTCGGCGCTTCTGACCGGGGAGCGCGCGGCGATCCCGCCGCCGGTGATGGCCGCCATCCGCGACTCCGGGCTCGCCCATCTGCTCTCCATCTCCGGCCTGCACATCGGCCTCGTCGCGACCTTCCTCTACGCGACCGGGCGCCTCGCCCTGTGCCTCGTCCCCAGCGTCGCTTTGCGCTGGCCGATCCAGAAGTGGGCGGCCGTCATGGCCGTGCTCGGGGCCGGCGGCTACACCCTGCTGTCGAACGCGACCATTCCCAGCCAGCGTGCGTTCATCATGGTCGCCGTCGTCTTTCTCGGGGTGATCTGCGACCGCAAGGCCATTTCCATGCGGCTGGTGGCGATCGCCGCGACCGCGGTCCTGCTGTTCCAGCCGGAGAGCCTGCTGGGTGCGAGCTTCCAGATGTCGTTCGCCGCGGTGGTGGCGCTGGTCGCGGCCTACGAGGCCCTTCGCCAGGAACGGCTGCACAAGCTGGCCGACGGCCTGCTCGGGCGGCTGCTGATCTACGTCGCCCTGGTGGCGCTGACGACGGTGGTCGCCACCGCCGCCACGGCTCCCTTCGCCATCTTCCACTTCCAGCGCTTCGCCGTTCACAGCCTGCCGGCGAACCTGGTCGCCGTGCCGGTGACGGCGCTGTGGATCATGCCGCTCGGGGTCGGGGCGATGCTGGCGATGCCGCTCGGCCTCGCCGGGCCGTTCCTCACCGCCATGGGCTGGGGGGTCGGCGTGGTGATCTGGGTCGCCGAGGAGGTCGCCGCTTGGCCGGGCGCGGTCCTGCCGTTGCCGTCGATGCCGCTGTCGGGGCTGGTTGCCGTCGCCCTCGGCGGCGCCTGGCTGTGCCTGTGGCGCGGCCGCTGGCGCTACGCCGGCGCGGCGGCCGTCGTCGCGGGCATGGCTAGCGTCGCCATGCCGTCGCCGCCGGACGTCCTCATCGACGCCGACGCCAAGCTCGTCGGCGTGCGCACCCCGGACGGCGGCCTGGCGCTGTCGCCCACCCGTGCCGCCCGGCTGCAGCAGTCGAGCTGGCTGCAGCGCGCCGGCCTCAGCAAAGCGGCGCCATGGCCTCCGCCAGGCGGTGCCGGTGCCATGCGCTGCGACGGGGCGGGGTGCGTGTTCGCGGTGAACGGACGGATGGTGGCGCTGATGCAGCGTCCCGACGCCGCCGAGGACGATTGCCGGCGCGCCGACGTCATCGTCAGCCTGGTGCCGCTGCGCGGCGCCTGCCCGCGCCCCGTCGCGGTCGTCGACCGCTTCGATCTGTGGCGGGACGGGGCGCACGCCATCTGGCTCGAGCCCGAGGCGGTCCGGGTGGTGTCCGTCAACGGCCTCCGCGGCGACCGCCCGTGGGTGCTGCGTCCCAAGCCCCGCGACCGCCGGACGAAGGCGCCGACGACGACGCGAGCCTGGCGCTGAGCCTCTTCAGTAGCGGCGGATGAGGCCGACCAGCCGACCCTGGACCGTGACTTGGTCGGGGCCGCAGATCCGCGTCTCGTAGGCGGGGTTCGCCGGCTCCAGGGCGATCGACTGGCCGCGCCGGCGAAGCCGCTTCAGCGTCACCTCCACGTTGTCGACGAGGGCGACGACGATGGTGCCGCTTTCGGCCGCGTCGGTGCGCTGGATGATCACGGTGTCGCCGTCGTGGATGCCGGCCTCGATCATTGAGTCGCCGGCAACGTCCAGCGCGTAGTGATCGCCGGTGCGCAGCAGCGAGGCGGGCACGTCCAGATGGCGGGTGTTGTCGCGCAGCGCCTCGATGGCCGTGCCGGCGGCGATCTTGCCGTAGAGCGGGATCTGCACCACCCCGGCGCTCTTCGAGGCGGGGGCCGCGGGGACGCCGGCGAGGCGGAAGTCGCCCTTGATCACCGTCGGCGCGAAGCTCTCGGAGGGGCGGCGCTGCGGCGCGGGCGCCGGCGCGGAAACCATGTTCTCCGGAAGCCTGACCACCTCCAGGGCCCGCGCCCGGTGGGGCAGGCGGCGGATGAAGCCCCGCTCTTCCAGCCCCGTCATCAGCCGGTGTATTCCCGACTTGGAGCGAAGACCAAGAGCCTCCTTCATCTCGTCGAAGGAGGGAGCGATCCCCTCTTCCTTCAGCCGGCGGTCAATGAAGAGCAAGAGATCGTATTGCTTCTTGGTCAGCATCGTTTCTTGTCCCGGTTTTCGGCGGCCAGCCACCGCAAGACGAGCACGACCTGCCGCCCCGTGCAGGCTTTGCCGACGCCTCGCCGCATGAAAAACCAGTCCACGATGGCTGCCGAACAAAACTAAAACACCCGCCACGTGTTCTAGTTTGGTTCTCAGGCAACGTCAATCGGCTTTTTTCGCCGACCGATCGCAGGCAGTCGGGTTGGGGTAGCCAGACCGGAGAAAGAAGAAGCGGAACCCGCGCCCCGGCTTCTGCTTGCGGTGCGCCCGGCGAGACGGGACGAAGCCGTGGGCGCAGCCTCCCGCGCTTACGGCGCCGAGCCGGCGTCCCGCGGCTCTGGCGAGCCGAGGAGCGTCCGCGTCGCCGCCTCGACGTCGGCCTCGCGCATCAGCGCCTCGCCGACGAGGAAGCAGCGCACGCCGATCCGGCTCAAGCGGGCGAGGTCGGCCGGCGCCGCCAGGCCGCTCTCGCCGACGACCACCCTGCCCGGGGGCACGTTCGGCGCCAGCGCCTCCGTCGTCGCCAGATCGACTGACAGCGTCCTGAGGTCGCGGTTGTTGATGCCGACCAGCGCCGTATCGAACGCCAGCGCCCGGTCCAGCTCGGCGCGGTCGTGGACCTCGCAGAGCACGTCCATGCCGAGGTCGAAGGCCGCCGCCGCCAGCTCGCCGGCCAGCGCGTCGTCGACGGCGGCGAGGATGACGAGCACGCAGTCGGCGCCCATCGCCCGCGCCTCGACGATCTGGTAGGGGTCGACCATGAAGTCCTTGCGCAGCACCGGCAGGCCCACCGCCGCCCGCGCCGCGACGAGATGCTCCGACGCGCCCTGGAAATACGCAGCGTCGGTCAGGACCGAGAGGCAGGCGGCCCCGCCAGCGGCATAGGCCCGGGCCAGGGCGGGGGGATCGAAATCGGCGCGGATCAGGCCCTTGGAAGGCGATGCGCGCTTGATCTCGGCGATGAGCCCGTAGCCTCCGCCGTCGACCGCCGCCGTGAGCGCGCGAGCGAACCCGCGCGGAGGTGCCGCGTCTTTCGCCGCCGCCATCAGCGACGACAGCGGCCGCTCGCTCTTGCAGCGGCGGACGTGCTCGCGTTTGCCGGCGCAGATTTCCTCGAGGATGTTCCGCTGCGGGGCCGGCATGGCTCAGCCGCCCGGGTTTCGGCCCTGGGTGATCTCGACCATGCGCCCGAGAGCCGCCCGGGCGCCGCCGCCGTCGATGGCGCGCGCCGCGATCTCGGCGCCGTCGGCGAGACCGTCCGCACGCCCGGCGACGATGAGCGCCGCCGCGGCGTTGAAGATCACCGCGTCGCGGAAGGGGCCATGCTCGCCGCTGACCATGGCGCGCATGGCCGCGGCGTTGGTCTCGGCGTCGCCGCCCTTCAGGTCCTCGGGGCGAACCGTGGGTAGGCCGGCATCGCCCGGCGATACCTCGAACGTGCGCACGGCGCCGCCCTTGAGCTCGGCGACGAAGGAGGGGCCGACGGTCGTCAGCTCGTCGAGGCCGTCCGAGCCGTGCACAACCCAGGCTCGCTCGCTGCCCAACGCGCCCAGGACCTCGGCCATGGGCTCGATCCAGCGGCGGTCGAACACGCCGGTGAACTGGCGGGTGACGCCGGCCGGGTTGGACAGCGGCCCGAGGATGTTGAAGATCGTGCGCAGGCCGAGTTCGACCCGTGGGCCGGCGACGTGGCGCATGGCGCTGTGATGGCGCGGCGCCATCATGAAGCCGATCTTGGCCTCGGCGATGGCCCGCTCGACGAGCGCAGCCTCGGCGTCGATGTCGACGCCCAGCGCGGAGAGCACGTCGGCGGAGCCGCAGCGCGAGGACAGCGCCCGGTTGCCGTGCTTGGCGACCGGCACCCCGGCGCCAGCGACGACCAGGGCGGCGCCGGTGGAAATGTTGAAGGTGCCCGCGGCGTCGCCGCCGGTGCCGACGATGTCGATGGCGTCGGCGGGCGCCCTGACGGGCAACGCCTTCGCCCGCATCACCCGCACCGCGCCGACGATCTCCTCCACCGTCTCGCCGCGGACCCTGAGGGCCATGAGAAAGCCGCCGATCTGCGCCGGCGTCGCGTCGCCCGACATCATGATCTCGAAGGCCCGCTCGGCCTCGGCGGTGCTCAGTGTGGCGCCGGTGGCGACGCGGCCGAGAAGCGCCTTCATGTCGGCCAGGGCGCCGCTCACGCCGCGACCCTCTCCCCGCGCGCCAGGGCCAGGAAGTTGGCGAGCAGGCGGTGGCCGTGCTCGGTCGCGATGCTCTCCGGGTGGAACTGCACGCCGTAGATCGGCAGCGTCCGATGCTCGAGGCCCTGGATCACCCCGTCTTCGCTCTCGGCCGTGACGGCGAGGCAGCACGGCAGGTCCTCGCGCGCGACCATCAGCGAGTGGTAGCGGGTGGCGGTGAACGGAGAGGGCAAGCCTTGGAAGATGCCCCGCCCGGTGTGGGTGATCCGGCTGACCTTGCCGTGCATCGGCAACGGCGCGCGGACGACGCTGCCGCCGAAGGCCTGGCCGATGCTCTGATGGCCGAGGCAGACCCCGAGGATCGGCACGCGGCCGCCCGCCCGGGCAATGAGGTCGAGGCAGATCCCGGCACGGTCCGGATCGCATGGCCCGGGCGAGATGACGATCGCCTCGGGCTGCATCGCCAGCGCGTCCGGGGCGCTCAGCGCGTCGTTGCGCCGCACCTCGACGCTGGCCCCGAGCATGCCGAGATAATGGTAAAGATTGTAGGTGAAGCTGTCGTAGTTATCGATGAGCAGAAGCATCGGTAACGCACCCCCATCAATCTGGAACCCCCGGTTCTAGCTACCCACGCCTAATCGACCTAATTACTTACCTCAACTACTGTCCGATGTCCTGTGCCGCACGCGAAAGTCCCAGCATTGAAAACGGTTTCGCATCTATCGGCTTTTGCATAATCTGTCAAGCAGGGCCGAGGCTGGCTGGTCCGGGTCGTAATGCATTGATCAGGAATAACCGGGGGAAAACGGTGCTGTTAAAATGTACGGAATGCGGGGTTGAGGTTAGCTCCTCGGCGGAGGTCTGCCCACGTTGCGGCGCGCAACCCCCAGGCATCATCGCCTCGGCAATCGGTTTCGAGCAGGGCAAGAAGCGAACATATCGGATTAAGTGGATTACGCGGATGCTCATAGTGGCGGCAGCTGCTGGGCTACTAGTGCACTTAGGCAATGGCGAACTGACGCCGGAAGAACGAGCAGAAATAGACCAGCGTCGCGCAGAAACGGCCGCGCTGAAGGCGAAAGAAGAGCAAAAAAAGAGTGAAGAAAGAAAGCTGAGAGACGCTGAAAACAGAGAACTCGCATGGGTACATAAGGGAAAGTCGGCCGTTAAAGAAATACTGAAAGATCCGGAGTCAGCAAAGTTCAAGAATGTTTACTTCTTCCGGGGGGATGACGGTGTCCCCGTGACATGCGGCGAGGTGAACTCCAGGAACTCCTTTGGCGGGTATGCGGGCTTCGAGCGCTTTGTATCTGGCGGGTATCCGCACCTCACGTACGTGGAGACGCAGGTAGTGGATTTCTCGGAACTCTGGGATCGCTTCTGCACGAAGTAAGCGGAATAGGATGTTCGCGGCAGTGGCTTTCGGTTGCAACTTTTGGATGTAATTGAGACGGACCGAGGAGGATAACTCGCAAGCATTGGTGTTCGTGCGACGATATTCGCAGACTTTCAGCAGTGCAGGGAGCCGTTCCGTCCTCGGCCGCGCCGTCTGGGCGCCGGGCGCTGACAATGACCGGCGGTCCCGGCATCGTCAAGCGCGCCACCGGCGCTTGCCTCGTCGGGTTTTCGCGGCCGCTCTCCTGGCGCTGATGCCGTTCGTCCTGCACGGCCCCGCCGCGGTCGCCGAGGACGACGCGACGGGAAGGGCGCCGCTGGAGATCCAGCGCCGGCAGATCGACGGCCGCCTCGGCACCATCGAGCGCAAGCAGGAGGACATGGGCCGGCCGCCTCGGCCGGGAAGCCGGCTCGATCCGTACGAGCCGGCACCCAAGCCTTCGGAGACCCGCGGCGCCCGCCACCGCCTCGAGTTGGAGCGGCGGACGCTCGAGAGCCGGCGGGAGAGCATCGACCGCGGCCTGGAGCGCCGGGGCCGCGGCGCCAACCCCTCCAGCAGCGGCCTGCTCGACCGCCTCCGCCGCGAGTAGGCGCACCTGCCCGCGGCGGATCTTCCTCGATCGATGGCGGAGGCCGAACGCCTCAGGTGACGAACGGGACGATGATCAACGACACGATGGACAGCAGCTTCACGAGGATGTTCATCGCCGGCCCGGACGTGTCCTTGAACGGATCGCCGACCGTGTCGCCGATGACCGCGGCGGCGTGAGCGTCGCCGCCCTTCCGCTCCCCGGCCAGCTGCCCGCTTTCGATCAGCTTCTTCGCGTTGTCCCAGGCGCCGCCGGTGTTGGCCATGAACAAGGCCAGCACCACGCCGACGAGAAGGGAGCCGATGAGCATCCCGCCAAGCGCCTCGGGGCCGATGAAGAAGCCGACGATGACCGGCGCGGCCATGGCCATGATCCCGGGCGGGACCATCTCGCGCAGCGCGGCGTTCGTCGAGATCGCGACGCACCGCGCCGTGTCGGGCTTGGCCATCCCCTGGAGCAGCCCCGGGATCTCCCGGAACTGACGGCGGATCTCGTTGACCATCTCGATCGCCGCCTTGCCGACCGAGCTCATCGTCATGGACGCCGCCAGGACGACGACGATGACGCCGAGAAAGGCGCCGACGACCACGCGCGGATCGGTTATGTCCATGGTGATCTGGCCGGTCGAGTGGAGCTGAACGGCCTGCTTGAAGGCGACGAACAGGGCGAGCGCCGTCAGCGCCGCCGAGCCGATGGCGAAGCCCTTGCCGGTCGCGGCGGTGGTGTTGCCGATCGAGTCGAGCTCGTCGGTGATCTTGCGGACCTCCTCTGGGAGCTCCGCCATCTCGGCGATGCCGCCGGCGTTGTCGGAGATCGGGCCGCTGGCGTCGATGGTCATGGTCATGCCGGCCGTCGCGAGCATGCCGACCGCGGCGATGGCGATGCCGTAGAGGCCGGCCGCCTGGTTGGCGATCAGCGTCGCAGTCGCGATCAACAGCAGCGGCACGGCGCACGACTGGAAGCCGACGGCGATGCCGGTGATGATGTTCGTCGCCGCCCCGGTCTTCGACGCCGTGGCAACGCGAACGACCGGCCGCGAACCCGTGTAGAACGCGGTGACCCGGCCGATCAGGACGCCGGCGATGTTGCCGGCGATGATGGCGAAGAAGATCCCCCAGCCGTAGCCGAAGCCCAGCACGATCGCGACGGTCAGCACCAGGAAGATGCCGGCCGTGGTCATGTCCGCCGCCGCCAACGCCTTTTCCGGGCCGAGCTTGTGGAACATCCGCAGGCCGAAGATCCCGCACAACGACCCGACGAGACCGGCCATCGACAGCAGCAGCGGCAGCGCCATGAGCATGATTTGTGCAACGGCGAACTCGCCGCCGGGCACCAGCGTGGTATCGAGCCACGACGACATCCGCAGCAGACGCTCCGGCGTGTCGCTGCCGAGGACGGAGACCAGATCGGCAGCGGCCATGGTGGCGGCAATGGTCATCGTCGCGACCATGCCGCCGACGTAGGACTCGTAGATGTCCGCACCCATGCCGGCGACGTCGCCGACGTTGTCGCCGACGTTGTCGGCGATGACGCCGGGGTTGCGCGGGTCGTCCTCGGGGATGCCGGCCTCGACCTTACCCACCAGGTCCGCGCCGACGTCCGCTGCCTTGGTGAAGATGCCGCCGCCGACCCGGGCGAAGAACGCGATCGCGGACGCGCCCATGGAGAAGCCCCAAAGGATCTGCACGCTTTCCAGGCCGCCGACCAGATAGATCAGCAGCCCCAGGCCGAACAGCCCGAAGGACGCGATAGACAGGCCCATCACCGCCCCGCCGTTGAAACCGACCCTGAGCGCATGACTGATACTGCCGCTCATCGCCGCGGCGGTGGTTCGGACGTTGGCCTTGGTGGCGATCTTCATGCCGACGAACCCGGCCAGCGCCGAGGAAAAGGCCCCGAAGACGAACGAGGCCGTCATCCGCATGTCGTACTGGAACGACAGCAGCACGCCGACCACCGTGACGAACAACGCGATGCGAATGTACTGCTCGCGCAGGTAGGTCATGGCGCCGAGATGGATCGCGTCGCCGATCTCCTTCATCCGGCTGTTGCCGGCCGGCGCACGCATGACCGCGACGTACAGTCCCGCCGCGGCAAGCAGGCCTATGCCGGCGGCGCCCACCGCGAGCAGGCCCACGTTCAAGCCTTCATTCATAGAAGCCACCCCTCCAAGAGCTGAGGATCATCCCTGCAGCCGACCCTCGCCGCCGAGGCGGTTCCCGCGGAACGGAGGGGTCGTTGACCTTTACGCCTTCAATTCGCGTGCCAAGTCAACCGTAGCATTCTAGGGTGTTGAATCGCGGGGTGCCCGATGGCGACCAGCGAGCTGGCCCGGAACGTGCAAGCAGGCACTTCAAGCCGGCACGAACGCCTGGTGCTCGGCAACGCGATATGGACTGCCCGCGGAAGGCCCTATGTTGGCGACCGCGGACCCTCGGGCGCTCTCGCTGCCGCCGTCGGCGCGATGACTTGGGAGAGGACGCAAGGATGTTTTGTCGGCATTACATGGTGCGGGCGACACCGACGGTTCTTGACACTGCAACCCTCGCGGAAGCGATGGCCATCATGATCAAGCACCATCGCCAGCAGTTGCTCGTGGTCAACGCCAGCAATGAATACGTGGGCGAGATCACCACGTTCATGCTGGCCAGGCTGTTGCTGCCGGACAACGGCGATCGGGCACCGACGCAGGAGGAAGCCGAGCTGGAAACGGTGGTCGACGTCGATGACCGCATCGCACCCTACCTGGGGCGCCGGGTCCGCGAGTTTGCGGGACAGGACCTGCCCATCATGCACCCGGACACGCCGCTGGTGACCGCGATCAAGCTTCTCGCCGGCGGCAAGCTGAGGCTTCCGGTGGTCGATCCGAAGACCAACCAGTTCGTCGGTGCGATTTCGGCGTTGTCGGTGCTGCGCCGCTACCAATTCTAGAGGGGCGCATGATGGAGCGGAGGGAGATGGCACCGGTTCACATCCTGTGCTATGAGCCCGGACACTCGGATGACGCTCGGCTGAAGCAAAGGGACCACGAAATATGAAGGTAATGCTGCTGCTGACGGGGGGAGGACCCCTCGTGATCATGACGTCGTTGGAGAAGTCTACGGAGCCCGAGCTGCTCAGGGAGCTCTCGGAGAAGGGCATCGAGAAGTTCATTTCGTACGACATCCCGATCGAGCTGGCGAAAGAACGCTACGGATCCCACTTCGCGGCCGTCGCCCGGGACGTCCACGAGACGGATCGCTTGCGGATCCTGGACTTCAACGGCCAGCGTGCCTTCTCGCTCTTCGATTTCGACGACCTGGGCCCGCCCACGCGCTACCAGGCGAGGACCCACCCGACACCAACGCCGGCGGGCTGACGGACGGCGCGCACGAGTGGCGGGCGCCGCTCCGGCTTGACCGCCGGAGGCGGCCTCGTCACGACGCGCTGCGCACCCAGCCGATGACCTAGAAGTACCGCCGCGACGGCCTCGGGTCCTCGGCCACCGGCGCCGGAGCCTCGTCGGCTTTCGGCCGCCCTGCCGCGGCCCGCATGACGGCGGCCTCGGTCCAGGCGCCGAGCGGCATCCCTTCGCGCGCCGCGGCGTCTCGCGCCGCCTTCTGCGCCTCGGGCGAAACGCCATCCACCCTCCAACGCCATGCCGGATCGTCCATGGGCCCGGCGCTCATCCGTGCCATTGCGTCCTCCCTGTATCTTCTCGTTCGCCAAGCTGGCACAGTCTATCACAGGGGAACGTCCGTAGCGACGCCCGCCGCCTGCGGCGGGACGCTCAGGCGCACCTTCGGGCCGACCTTCAGGCGACGTAACGGCCCGCTTCCTCGGCCGCCCGGATCAGCGCCCGGGCCTTGTTGCGGGTCTCCTGGTGCTCGGCCTCCGGGTCGCTGTCGGCGACGATGCCGCCGCCGGCCTGGACGTAGAGGGTGCCGTCCTTGACGACGCCGGTGCGGAGCGCAATGCAGGTGTCGAGCTCGCCGCCGGCGCTGATGTAGCCGATGCAGCCGCCGTAGATGCCGCGCCGCTCGGGTTCCAGCTCCTCGATGATCTCCATTGCCCGGACCTTGGGCGCGCCCGAGACCGTGCCGGCGGGAAAGCCCGCGATCAGCGCGTCGATGGCGTCCAGCCGCGGGTCGAGCTCGCCCTGGACGTTGGAGACGATGTGCATCACGTGGGAGTAGCGCTCGATGACCATCTGCTCGGTCACCGTCACCGTGCCCACCCGGGCCACCCGGCCGACGTCGTTGCGGCCGAGGTCGAGCAGCATCAGGTGCTCGGCCCGCTCCTTTTCGTCGGCGAGAAGCTCGGCGGCGAGCGCCGCGTCTTCCGCTGGCGTCGCTCCCCGCGGTCTGGTCCCGGCGATGGGGCGAATGGTAACCTTGCCGGCCCGCACCCGCACCATGATTTCGGGGCTGGAGCCGACGACGGCGAAGGCGCCGAAGTCGAGATAGAAGAGGAACGGCGAGGGATTGAGCCGCCGCAGCGCCCGGTAGAGGGCGAACGGCGGCAGCGCGAACGGAACGGCGAACCGCTGCGAGGGAACCACCTGGAAGATGTCGCCGGCGAGGATGTACGCCTTGGCCTTGGCGACGAAGCCCTGGTAGCCGCCGGCCGGCAGGTTCGACTTCGGTTCGGCAGGCACGGCCGCCGACCTTGCGGACGCCGGCGTGTGCCGGACGCTGCGCTCGAAGTCGGCGACGGTCTCGGCCAGCCGCGCCCGCGCCGCGGCGTACGCGGCTTCGGCCGTCTCGCCCGTTGTGGTGGACGGCCGAGCCGGGGTGATGATCGTCACGGTGTCGGCGATCGTGTCGAACACGCACATCACCGTCGGGCGGACGAACATGCCGTCGGGAACGCCGAGCACGTCCGGGTTGGCGTCGGGCAGGCGTTCGATCAGCCGCACGGTGTCGTAGCCGAGATAGCCGACGAGGCCGGCCGCCATCGGCGGCAACCCGTCCGGCAGCTCGATCCGCGACGCGGCGACGACGGCGCGAAGCGACGCCAGCGCGCCCTCGCGCTCGCTGACCGCGCAAGGCGCGAACACCGGCTCGCCGTCGGCGCCGCCGCGGCTGATCTCCGCGCGGTCGCCGTGGCAGCGCCAGATCAGGTCGGGCTTCAGGCCGATGAACGAGTAGCGGCCGCGGACAGCGCCGCCTTCCACCGACTCCAGGAGGAAGCTGTTGGCCCGGCCTTCGCCCAGCTTGAGCATGGCCGAGACGGGCGTTTCCAGGTCGGCCACCAGCGTGGTCCAGACGACCTGCGCCTGCCCGCGGGCGAACGCCTCGGCGAAGACCGGAAAGGAGGGCTCGACGTCCATGGCGGCGGGGCTTCCGTCAGAACATCTGCTCGAGGGCGCCCTGATTCATCGTCACCGGGAACTCGCGGCGAATGCCGGACGAGAGCTGCGCCAGCGCGTCCTCCTGCGCCTGCCCGTCCAGTTCCCGGCGGAGCGCGGCCACCGCCTCCGGCCGCGCCGTCGGATCCGCGGCGATGATCGAGCTCACCCGGGCGACGTAGGTGCCGGCGTCGGTCGTCACCAGCTTCACCTCGCCCTGCTCCGCGGCGAAGACGTCGTCGATGATCGCCGGCGGCACCCCCTCCACCGGCTGCGCCGCCGCCCTCGGAAACGGCGGCGTCGTCTGCGCCGAAAGACCCTGGGCCTGAGCCGCCGCCGCCAGCGTTCCGCCGCGCGCCGCCTCGGCGATGGCCGCCGCCTTGGCCTTCGCCCGTTCGGACCGCTGCTCCGATTTCCAGGCGGCGATCACGTCGTTTCTCACGTCTGCGAGCGGCTTCAGCCCGGCCGGCGTCACCGCATCGGTGCGCACGACGTAGAACGTGTCGCGGCCGCTTTCGGTCAGTACGCTCTCGCTCTTCGCCGGCGTCGTGAACACCGTCTGGGCGAAGCCCTCCGGCAGGTCCGCCACGTCCGCGCCGGAGCGGTCGCGCCCGCCGGCGTCGATGGTTTCCACCCGGCGCACGTCGAGGCCCAGCGTCTGCGCCGCCTCCTCGAGCGAAGCCCCGCCGCCCAAGGCGTCCTCCAGCCGGGTGCTCAGCGCGTAAATCTCGTCGACGGCCTTGTTCTCCGCGATCTCGCGTTGAAGCTGATCGCGCGCCTCCGCCAGGCTCTTCTCGCGGCCCGGCTCGACGCCTGCGAGCTTGAGCACGTGCCAGCCGAGCGCGCTCTTCACCGCGCCGCTGGTCTCGCCCTCTGCGAGCGTAAAGGCGACCGCGCCGAGCTCGCGCGGGAGCTGCGCCTGGCTGACGTTCTCAAGCCTGCCGCCGGTGGCCGTTCCGCCCAGGTCCGCGGCAACGGCGCTTGCCGCGGCGCCCTGGCGCAGCCGCTCGGCGGCGGCCTCGGCGGTGGCCTCGTCCTGGACCAAAACCTGTTCGAGGGCGCGCCGCTCGGGCTCCATGAACTCGCTCCTGCGCGCGGCGTAGGCCTCCTCGATCTCGGCGTCCGGCACCTTGAGCGAGCCTGCCACCGCCGGCGCCGACAGGATGACGGCGGTGGCCGAGCGGTACTCCGGCGCCGAGAACCGCTCCGGATGCGCCTCGTAGAAGGCCTTCACCTGGGTCTCGTCCGGCTCCCCCACCTCGCCCACCGCCGAGGTCGCCACCAGAACGTACTCGGCGGTGCGCCGCTCCTCGCGGTGGCGGTAGAGGGCGTCGACGACCGGCTCGGGCACGCTGGCGCCGGCCGCGGCCGAGCCGACCAGCATTCGGCGCACCATGTCGCCGCGCACCAGGCGGACGAAGCCGTCCTCGCTCAGGCCGTTGACCTGCAGGACCTGGCGCAGCACGTTCGGGTCGAACGTCCCGTTCGGGCCGTGGAAGGTGGGGTCGGCCTGAATGGCCTGGCGGACAGCGTCGTCGCTGGCGATGAGGCCGAGGCGGCCCGCCTCGAGATCCAGCAGCGTCCGGGCGACGACGCCGCTGACCACCTGGTTGGGCAGGCCGAAGGCGCGGGCGGTCTCGTCGGTCAGCCCCTCGCCAACCGTCTGGCGCAGCCGGCGCAGTTCGCGCTGGTAGTCGTCGCGGATCGTCTGCGTCGGGATCTCGACGTCGCCCACGCGCACCGCCCAGTCGCGGCCGCCGCCCGGGCGGAACACGTCCGCCACGCCCCAGACGCCGAAGCTCAGGATCAGGACCACGAACAGGAGCTTGACGACGAAGGAGCCGGTGTACTTGCGGATGGTTTCGAGCATCGAGGCTTCAGCCGGTGGGTGATGGGTGAAGGAGCCCGCGTGGGCAGCTCATTCGGGACGTGCACGCGTTACAATTGCGGCGGATCATAAGGTTGCCCCCAGGGTGCGGCAAGCCAAAGCCTCTGCCGCCATTCTGCCGCCGGGCCCTCCGCAATCCGCGCGCGCACGACGTCACGAGACGGGCTCCAGGGCCGCCGCAGGCGCGCGGAGGTATCGGTTTGACGCCCCGCGGCGCTGTGCTAAGAAGCCCCGACTGCGGCCCGAGGGGTCGGCCAAGACGGGGAGGGAAGCAATGAGCCGCCGCATTCTGATCGCCGGCAACTGGAAAATGAACTGTCTGCAGGCGGACGGAACCGCGCTTGCGAGCGACCTCGCGGGCCGGATGAAGAGCGGCTCGGTCAAGTGCGACATGCTGGTCTGCCCGCCGTTCACCCTGATCGCCGCCGTCACCCAGGCCGTTTCCGGCAGCGGCGTCGCCGTCGGCGGCCAGGACTGCCACATGACCGAGAAGGGCGCCCACACCGGCGATACCAGCGCCTGGATGCTCAAGGACGCCGGCTGCGCCGCGGCCATCGTCGGCCACTCCGAGCGGCGGACCAACCACGGCGAGACCGACGCGATCGTCAAGGCGAAGGCCGAGGCGGCGCTCAAGGCCGGGCTGATGGCGATCGTTTGCATCGGCGAGACGCTGGAGGAGCGCGACGCCGGCAAGACCCTCGACGTCAACCGCACCCAGGTCCACGGCTCGCTGCCCGACGGCGCCACCGCCGCCAACACCGTCATCGCCTACGAGCCGGTCTGGGCCATCGGCACCGGCCGCACCGCCACGCCCGACCAGGCGCAGGAGGTTCACGCCTTCATCCGCGGCGAGCTCAAGGCGAAGCTGGGCGAGGAAGCGGCAAACGGCATGCGGATCCTCTACGGCGGCTCGATGAACGCGAAGAACGCCGCCGAGCTGCTCAAGCAGCCGGACATCGACGGCGGCCTGATCGGCGGCGCGGCGCTGAAGGCCGACGACTTCTGGACGATCGCGCAAAGCTGCCCGTAACCACCCGGGCGGCGGGAGGCTGAATGGTCACGATCCTGCTCGTCATCCACCTGATCATCGCCATCGCCCTCGTCGCCGTGGTTCTGCTTCAGCGCAGCGAGGGCGGCGCGCTCGGCATCGGCGGCGGTTCGGGCGGCGGGATGAGCGGCTTTCTCACCGGCCGCAGCACCGCCAACCTGCTGACGCGGACGACGGCGATCCTGGCCGCGATCTTCATCGTCACCAGCCTGACGCTGGCGAAGCTGTCGGGCGGCGGCGGCAGCGGCTCGTTCTTCGACCAGGCGCCGGCGCCGACCAGCGTGCCCGCTCCGGCCGAGCCCGAGACGACGCCGCCGGAGCCGCAGGCGCCCGCCGCTCCCCAGGCGCCGGTGGCGCAGTAGGGGCACGTAAGCCCGGCGCGGCGGACGAGGCGCGCGAGGCCCTCACCGCGCTTTCCGTCGCCTCCTCCTTCTGGCATATACTCGGGGTCCATGACGCGGTTCATCTTCATTACCGGCGGCGTGGTCTCCTCTCTCGGCAAGGGTCTGGCCTCGGCGGCGCTGGGCGCGCTGCTGCAGGCGCGCGGCTTCAGCGTCCGGCTGCGTAAGCTCGACCCCTACATCAACGTCGATCCGGGGACGATGAGCCCCTACCAGCACGGCGAGGTCTACGTCACCGACGACGGCGCCGAGACGGACCTCGACCTCGGCCACTACGAGCGCTTCACCGGCGTTCCCGCGCGGCGCAGCGACAACGTCACCACCGGGCGCATCTACTCCGAGGTCATCGCCCGCGAGCGCCACGGCGACTACCTCGGCGCCACCATCCAGGTGATCCCGCACATCACCGACGCCATCAAGGAGTTCATCGGCAACGACCTCGACGGCGAGGACTTCGTGCTGTGCGAGATCGGCGGCACGGTGGGCGACATCGAGAGCCTGCCGTTCCTCGAGGCGATCCGCCAGCTCGGCAACGAGCTCGGCGCCGAGCGGGCGATGTACATCCACGTCACCCTGCTGCCGTACCTGCCGGCCGCCGGTGAACTGAAAACCAAGCCCACCCAGCATTCGGTGAAGGAGCTGCTCAGCGTCGGGATCCAGCCCGACCTCCTGCTCTGCCGGGCCGAGCGGCCGCTCCCCGAGGCCGAGCGGCGCAAGATCGCGCTCTTTTGCAACGTCCAGTACGAGGCGGTGATCCCGGCGCTGGACGTCGCCAGCATCTACGCCGTGCCGATGAGCTACCACGAGCAGGGGCTGGACGACCAGGTCTGCCGCCACTTCCGCCTGGACCAGGCGCCGCCGCCCGACCTCGCCGTCTGGCAGCGGATCATGACCCGCGTCGAGCGGCCCGAGGGCGAGGCGCTGATCGCCGTCGTCGGCAAGTACACCGGCCTGCTGGACGCCTACAAGTCGCTGGCGGAAGGCCTTACCCACGGCGGCATCGCCAACAACGTCCGGGTCCGCATCGACTGGATCGACTCGGAGGTGTTCGAGCAGGGCAACGGCGCCATCGACCGGCTGCAGGGCGTGCACGGGATCCTGGTTCCGGGCGGCTTCGGCGAGCGCGGCGCCCAGGGCAAGATCGCCGCCGCCCGCTTCGCCCGCGAGCACAAGATCCCGTATTTCGGCATCTGCTTCGGCATGCAGATGGCGGTGGTCGAGGCGGCGAGGAACATCGCCGGCATCCCCGAGGCCGGCTCCACCGAGTTCGGCCCGTGCGCCGCGCCGGTGATCGGGCTCATGACCGAATGGATGCGCGGCAACACCGTCGAGCTCCGCGAGGCCCACGGCGACCTCGGCGGGACCATGCGGCTCGGCGCCTACGAGTGCGTGCTGCGCAAGAACAGCCGGGCCAGGGAGATCTTCGGCGTCGAGCGGATCTTCGAGCGCCACCGCCACCGCTTCGAGGTCAACAACAACTACATCGGCCTGCTCGAGCGCTGCGGCCTGGTCTTCTCCGGGATGTCGCCGGACGGGCTCCTGCCGGAGATCATCGAGATCCCCGACCACCCCTGGTTCTTCGGCGTGCAGTTCCACCCGGAGCTGCGGTCGAAGCCGTTCGACCCGCACCCGCTGTTCACCTCCTTCATCCGCGCCGCGGTCGAGCAGTCGCGACTGGTATAGCTTCGCATTCGAAATGAGCGACCGGAGACATAGTTGACACTATGGACCGGACACATGGTTGACACTCTCCCCGGTCGGTTTCGGTTTGGCTTTGCCTCGGCACGGCCGTGCCGAGGCAAAGCGGCGCAGTTTTTTGCTGGCCCGGTCGATGAGGCCGAGGTCGACGGCGGCGAAGCGGA
>Ga0209573_1001485_pt1 | contig 35970 bp, 32 predicted proteins | sample TNRBio252014_DNA_FD_185870 | JGI IMG/M metagenome (GOLD analysis project Ga0209573, IMG submission 185870) | Wastewater treatment Type I Accumulibacter community from EBPR Bioreactor in Madison, WI, USA - TNR Reactor_6/25/2014_ DNA (SPAdes)... | ecosystem: Engineered > Bioreactor > EBPR >...
GTGCTGCGGGGGTTGCTGCACGTGCAGGACTGACAGTGCTGCGCCTGCCAGTCGGCCAGCCCTGCGCGTCGAGAGTAGCCTTGGGTGTGACCAGCACTGTCAGTCCTCGCTCGGCCGCACGTGCAGGACTGACAGTGCTGCGCCTGCCAGTCGGCCAGCCCTGCGCGTCGAGAGTAGCCTTGGGTGTGACCAGCACTGTCAGTCCTCGCTCGGCCGCACGCGCAGGACTGACAGTGCTGCGCCTGCCAGTCGGCCAGCCCTGCGCGTCGAGAGTAGCCGTGGGTGTGACCAGCACTGTCAGTCCTCTCCGAGTCGCAAAAGCCGCCGGATCAGTCGATCCAGCGGCTTTTGTGCATGCAGCAGGGGGAGGGGAATGACTAATATTCCAGCATACGCGGCAGCTCTTTGGCCTGCGCCACCCAATTGGCCACGTCGGCCGAGCGGGGGAGGCGCTTGACGAAGTGCTCGTTGGCCGCCTCGACGATCGCATTGTAGAGATTGTCGGGGTTGCGGCGCGCCAGCTCAGCTACCGTGTCCACGCCGGCCCACTCCAGCAGGTCAGAGTAAACGGTGCCCACGCCCTTGATGCGGGCCAGGTCAGAGCGGTTGGCCAGCTCCAAAATCTCTTTGCTGTCCACGCCCAGCCTGCCAGCCAACTCTTCGCGCCCTTTGGGGCTCGCAGCAGCCGCGAGCAGCTTATCCGAGTCGCTCAGCCCTTCGGCCTTCAGCTTGGCGCTCAACTCCTCGCGCACACCGAATAGTTCATCGATTCTTAACGCCATGGGAGAGTCTCCTTCCGAGAAATGAGAGGTGTGTCCTTGCATCGGACAATGCGCCGCCTGCAGAGCGGCCGGGATTGGCAACCAGCAACGCAACTCGATTATAGCACAGATGCAGCCAAGGCATAATTACGAGTCCATGACGTTACTCAGGCGCCGGGCACTTGCGGCCGATTAGAACTCCAAGTGCCCGGCACCTATAGCTGAGCTCCATGGCGCAATACGCCACCTGATTCGTTCAAGTATTTGTATAGCGTATGTTCTGCTTGCTGTGCAATCTTTTGACGATCGTTTGACGATGTTGTATACTCTGGCCTGCTCACTGGATAAGGCAACGACCAGAATGAGGGTAGATGCTAACGATGGATGCTCAAGGAGGAGTTATGCCTGCGCTGTCGCCGCAAGAATTTGTCACGCGCGATTATGCCGCCGATCTGTCGACTGATGACCTGCTGCGCGCGCATCGTCTGATGCTGTTGTCGCGTAAGCTGGACGAGCGCTGTTGGATCTTGCACCGCCAGGGCAAGATCGCCTTTCACATTTCAGGTATTGGCCAGGAAGCCTGTCAACTGGCCGCAGGTCTGGCCTTGCAGGCCGGCCGGGATTACTACTTTCCCCACTACCGCGACATCGTGACCGTGCTGGCGCTGGGCCTGCGTCCAGCGGACATCTTCCTGGGCACCTACGGCAAAGCGGCCGACCCCGGCAGCGGCGGCCGGCAGATGCCCAACCACTACAACTTGGCCAGCCGGCGCATCGTCAGCGTCTCCAGCCCCACCACTACCCAGGTGCCGCAGTGCGCAGGTGTGGCCTTTGCCATCAAGCTGCAAGGGGAGCAGGCAGTGGCCATGTGCGCGCTGGGCGAAGGCGCTACCAGCCAAGGCGATTGGCACGAGGGGCTGAACTGGGCCGGCGTCCACAAGCTGCCCTTCATTTGCCTGGTGGAAAACAACCACTACGCCATCTCGGTGCCGCTGGCCAAGCAGATGGCCGTCGCCGGCGCGGCCGAGCGGGCCTACGGCTACGGCATGCCAGGCGTGACCTTTGACGGCAACGACTTCTTCGAGAGCTACAACGTCATTAAAGAAGCGGTGGAACGGGCGCGGCGCGGCGATGGGCCGGCCCTGTTGGAGGCTATTACCACCCGCCTGACCGCCCATTCCAGCGACGACGACGACCGCACCTACCGCGATCGGGCCGATCTGGAGGCCCAGAAACGGCGCGACCCCTTGCCGCGGCTGGCCGGCGAGCTGCAGCAGCGCGGCCTGCTGGATGACGCAGCGTTGCGTCGCATCGAGCAGGAGGTCGTGGCCGAGATCGACCAGTCCCAGGAGGAGGCGCTGCGGGCGCCCTATCCCCAGCCGGAAGACGCGCTGCTGGGCGTATTCGAGCCAGGCAGCGTGGGCGATCGGGCGGTGCGCGCCTGGCGCTGGCCTGGCCAGGCCAAGGAGAGCTAAGCATGGCCGTCAAAAACATCCTCGAGACGATTCGCGACACCCTGGCCGAGGAGATGCGCCGTGACCCACGCATCGTCATCACTGGTGAAGACGTAGGGCCGCGCGGCGGCGTCTTCCGCGCCACCCAGGGGCTGTTTGCCGAGTTCGGGCCTGACCGGGTGATCGACTCGCCGCTGTCAGAATCGTCGATCATCGCCGTCGGTATCGGCATGGCGCTGCACGGGCTGCGGCCCATCTGCGAGATCCAGTTCGCCGATTTCATCTTCCCGGCCATGAACCAGATCGTCAGCGAGGCCGGGCTAATGCGCTATCGCAGCTTCGGCACCTGGACCTGCCCGCTGGTGATCCGTGCGCCCTATGGCGGCGGCATCGGCGGCGGGCTGTACCACAGCCAGTCCATCGAGGCCACCTTCGCCCACTTCCCTGGCCTCTACGTAGTCGCGCCGGCCACCCCCTACGACGCCAAGGGGCTGCTGCGCGCTGCCTTGCAGGCCAACGATCCGGTGCTTTTCCTGGAGAACAAGAAGACCTACCGTCTGGTCAAGGGCGAAGCGCCCGATAGCCAATACGTCGTCCCGATTGGCCGGGCTGACGTCAAACGCCGCGGCCGCGATCTGAGCGTTTTCACCTACGGCATGATGCTGCACGAATGCCTCAAGGCGGCCGAAGAGTTGGCGCAGGGCGGCGTGGAGGTGGAGGTGGTAGACCTGCGCACCATCTCACCGCTGGACAAGGAGACAATCCTCGAATCGGTGGCCCGCACCAGCAAGGCGCTGGTGGTTCATGAGGACAACCTCTCCTTCGGCGTGGGCGCAGAGGTGGCAGCGCTGATCGCGGCCGAGGCCTTTCACGACCTGGATGCGCCTGTGCTGCGCTATGGCGCGCCGGACATACCCGGTGTACCCTTCAGCCTGCCGATGCAGAGCTTTTTCATGCCGGACGCGAAGCGGATTGCTGAATCGATGCGCTGGCTGGCAGAGTATTAGCGTGACCCGTGACCCGTACCCCGTAACCAGAAGATGCGCGCCGCTGGCAGATTCCGGGTTACGAGTTACGCATTACGAGTTACGTTCTCTCACACGACTCACATACGAGGACGACCATGGCAACCAACGTCATCATGCCCCAACTGGGCGAATCAGTGGTGGAAGGCACGATCAGCCGCTGGCTGGTGCAGGTGGGCGACACGGTGGAGCAGTATCGGCCGATAATGGAGGTCTCGACGGACAAGGTAGACACCGAGGTGCCTGCGCCGGTGGCTGGCGTGGTGCTCAAGCTCTACCATCCAGAGGGCGCCACGGTGCATGCCGGCACGGTGATTGCCGCCATCGGCCAGGCGGGCGAGGCTGTGGCCGACGCGCCGGCGCGCGTCGATCTGCACGCAGTGGCTGGCGAGGCGCCGGCTGTGCCAGCGATTGCAGCCGAGGCGCCGGCGCAGGTCAAGCCGGGCGCGCGCGATCTGGGCCGAATCTCGCCGGTTGTGGCGCGCATCGCCCAGGAGCACCATGTGGACTTGCAGCAGGTGGCCGGCAGCGGCCGCGACGGGCGCATCACCAAGCAGGATGTGCTGGCTTACGTCGAGGCCCGCGAGCGCGGCGCTGTCGCGGCGCCCGCGCCGGCGCCTGCCGATGACGATCTGCCACCCTGGGAGCGGCCCGGCAGCGGCGACTTGTTCAAACCGACCGACGATTTACCGCTGTCCAGCAGCGCTGCCGCACCCGCGCCTGCGCCTGCTGCGTCTGCTGCGCCGTTACGGCCAGTAGCGGCGCCCGCAGCCCCGGCGACCGACGAGCAACTGGTCCCCCACAGCCGCCTGCGTAAGCTGATCGCTGAGCACATGCTGGCCAGCCGGCGCACCTCACCCCACGTAACCACGGTCGTAGAGGCCGACATGAGCGCGGCGGTGGCGCATCGCATGGCGCACAAGGCGGAATTTGCGGCCAAGGGGGTGGCGTTGACCTTCACCCCCTATTTTGTCCAGGCCGTGGTGGCTGCGCTCAAGGCCGTGCCGCAGGCCAATGCGGTCTACCGCGAGGATGGCCTGCTGCTCAAGCGCCGCTACCACATCGGCATGGCCACGGCCATCGACGACGGGCTGGTGGTGCCGGTGATCCGCGACGCGGACGAGCTCAGCCTGCTGGGGCTGGCGCGCACGGTCAACGACCTGGCTCAACGTGCGCGCGCCGGCCAGCTCAAGCCGGACGAGATCCAGGGCTCGACCTTCACCATCACCAACCACGGCGTGAGCGGCAGCCTGTTCGCGATGCCCATCATCAATCAGCCCAACGTAGGCATTCTGGGCGTAGGCGCGATCCAGAAGCGGCCGGTGGTGATCAGCCGCGGCCATCCGGTGGAGCCCAGCGGCGAGGACTATCTGGCCATCCGCCCCATGGTCTACCTGAGCTTCACCTTTGACCACCGCGTGTTGGATGGCGCGTCCGGCGATGCCTTCGTGGGCACAGTGAAGCGGATGTTGGAGGGTTGGCAGTAGGGGAGGAAGTAGACAGGTAGACAAGTAGACAAGTAGACAAGTAGACAAGGGGGATACGGTTCGTGGCGGTTAGCGTAGTGAATGGCAAAGCCGGCTGGAAGATGGTATACTGTGTTGCGGATGGTGCAGAGAAATCCATGTAAACTGGAAACGACTAATGGCGTATCACAAGCGCCACAGTAGCATTCTTACAGGAGGCCGACGAATATGCTTCGCACCTTAGAAGCAGTGATCGACAAAAGAGGCGCTGTACAACTCCTCGAACCTGTGCAGCTTGCCGCGCCTCGTCGCGCGCTTGTGACCATTTTGGACGACTCGCCAGAGCCGCGCGGCCAGTTTATGCGCCCGTTTGGCTTGGCTGCGGGTGAGTTTGTGGTGCCTGATGATTTTGACGAACCATTGGCTGCCGACATCATGGCGTTATTCGAGGCGGCATGAGAATCCTGCTGGACACACATGTCTTCTTGTGGTTTATTTCGGGAGATGGTCGGCTGCCATCAACCTTCCGTGACAGCATCCGTGATCCAGACAACGACGTTGCACTCAGTGTCGTATCGCTGTGGGAAGCAATCATCAAGAATCAGCTTGGCAAACTGCCGCTACCGCAACCTCCGGAGCGTTATTTGCCATACCAACGACAGCGGCATGGTATCAGCAACTTACCTGTAGATGAGGCGAGTGTTGTCCGCCTTGCTGGCTTGCCACCATTACATCGCGATCCCTTTGATCGCCTATTGATCTGTCAGGCACTTGAGCACAACATGGCGTTTGCGACAGTAGATGGGGATCTGAAGCACTATCCAGTGCCTATGTTGGCTGTCTGACGAGAGAGTCACTTCGAGGAGTCCCATGAGCACACAATTCGACGTTCTTGTTATCGGCGGCGGGCCGGGCGGCTATGTGGCTGCTATTAGGGCCGCGCAGCTTGGGTTGAAGACGGCCGTGGTGGAGCGCGAGGCGCTGGGCGGCGTCTGCCTGAACTGGGGCTGCATTCCCAGCAAGGCGCTGCTGCGCAACGCCGAGCTGCTCAACATTATCCACGAGCAGAGCAAAGACTTCGGCTTCAGCTTCGACGGCTTCAGCGCCGACTTCGAGAAGGCCTTCAAGCGCAGCCGCCAGGTCTCCCAGCGCCTGGTCAAAGGCGTGGGGTTCCTGATGAAGAAGAACAACATCGAGGTGATTACGGGCGCGGCGCGGTTGACATCGCCGAACAGCGTGGCGGTGACCTCCCCTCCCTCTAGCTCCCCCCCCAGGGAGGGAGGACCGGAGGTGACGGCCAAGCACATCATCCTGGCCACGGGCGCGCGCAACCGCACCTTCCCCGGCATGGAGACTGACGGCGAGCGCGTGCTGGGCTACCGCGAGGCCATCGTGTTGGAGCAGTCGCCCAAGAGCCTGGTGGTGATCGGCACCGGCGCGATCGGCGTCGAGTTTGCCTACGTGCACAAGGCCTACGGCGCGCAGGTAACGTTAGTCGAGATGCTGCCCCGCATCCTGCCCCTGGAGGACGAGGAGGTCAGCCAGGAGTTGGAGAAGCTGTACGGCAAGATGGGATTCGACGTGCGCACTAATACCCGGGTCGAGCGCATCGAGCGCACCGACGACGGCGTGCGCGTCCACGCCCAGAACGCGGCCGGCGAGGCCGTCACCTTCGACGCCGAGAAGGCGCTGGTGGCCGTGGGCGTGCAGCCCAACGTCGAGGACCTGGGCCTGGAGGCCGTGGGCGTCCAGACGCGCAAGGGCGGCTTCGTCGAGATCGACCGCTATATGCGCACCAGTGTGCCCAGCATCTACGCCGTGGGCGACGTGACCGGCAAGCTGATGCTGGCCCACGTGGCCAGCGCCATGGGCATGGTCGCGGCCGAGCACATCGCCGGCCACGAGACGCAGGGCTTTGAGGACGACGATTATCTGTTCATGCCGCGCGCGGTCTACTGCCAGCCGCAGGTGGCGTCTATGGGCTTGAGCGAGAAGCAGGCCGTGGAACGCGGCTACGAGATCAGCGTCGGCCGCTTCCCCTTCATGCCCAACGGCAAGGCGCTGGGGCTGAACGAGAAGAGCGGCTGGGTCAAGGTCGTCGCCGACAAGCGCTACGGCGAGATCTTGGGCGTCCATATGATCGGCCCGGAGGTCACCGAGCTGCTGCCTGAATTCGTGCTGGCCCACAACAACGAGCTGACCGCCCACGAGATCGCCCGCAGCGTCCACGCGCACCCGACGCTGTCCGAGGTGCTCATGGAAGCAGCGCATGCGGTGGATGGGCAGGCGATACACATATGAGATCAGATACACAGAACTGGATTGCGCTTGCTGAATACGACCTGGATACGGCTCAACACATGTTGGAAACGGGCCGATATCTCTATGTCGTGTTCATGTGCCATCTGGCTTTGGAGAAGATGCTGAAGGCCCACGTAACAGAGGCGACTCAAACAATGCCTGCAAAAAGCCACGATTTGATCTATCTGGTCAAAAAGAGCGGCCTGACGTTGCCTGAATCACATCTTGAATTCCTGGGCAAGATCAACAACGCAAGTATTCCAACCCGTTATCCCGAAGATCTGCAACAGGCACTAGCCGAGTATCCAAAATCGGTTGCCAGCGACTACTTGCAGCAAACGCAAGAGGTGATTGGATGGCTACAACAGACGCTCACGTGACTGCTGCCGTGAAGCGCTATTGCAAAGAGCTTGGTCGCATGGGTATTCCGTGTGAGCGGGTGTTTCTCTTTGGTTCACAGGCCACTGGCCAAGCTGAAGACGGCAGTGACATCGACCTGATCGTCATCTCACCGGCCTGGGAGGTATACAGCGCGCGTGAGCGGCTGGAATTGTTGGGGGTCGCAGCAGCGCGCGTTCTGGAGCCGATTCAGGCTTTGGCGGCTACTCCAGAAGAGGTGGAGACACACCGACTCTCGCTTTTTGTGAAACAATTACTTGATGAACAGGCCGTGCTGATTGCGTAGATCGAGTGAAATTGGAGTCTTCATGGACAGTACGTTGAGCAATATCGAATTGAAACCTTTCCGCCCCGGCCGCGAGCCGGCGGATCAACTGACGCGCGGCCGGCGGCCCGATTGGCTGCGGGTGCGCATGCCCGACAGCCCCGGCTACCGCGAGATCAAGGGGCTGGTGCGCGGGCACAGCCTGCACACGGTCTGCGAGGAGGCTATGTGTCCCAACATCGGCGAGTGCTGGGGCCGGGGCACGGCCACCTTCCTGCTGATGGGCGACACCTGCACCCGCTCCTGCGGCTTCTGCAAGATCAAGACCGGCCGGGCGCCCCTGCTGGATGAGGACGAGCCGCGCCGCGTGGCCGAGACCATCGCCATGATGGGCCTGCGCCACGCGGTGCTGACCAGCGTCAACCGCGACGAGCAGCCCGACGGCGGCGCCCACATCTTCGCCGAGGTGATCCGCCAGATACGGCGCTTGCAGCCCGGCTGCTCCATCGAGGTGCTGATCCCCGACTTCATGGGCAACTGGAACGCGCTCAAGCTGGTGATGGACGAGCGGCCGGAGATCCTCAACCACAACACCGAGACCGTGCCGCGGCTCTACAAGCGGGTGCGGCCGCAGGCCAGGTATGTCCGCTCGTTGGAGCTGCTGCGCCAGGCCAAGCAGATGGTCCCCGACGGCGTGACCAAGACCGGTATCATGGTCGGCCTGGGCGAGACCATGGACGAGGTCTTGCAGGTGATGGACGACCTGCGGGCCGTGGATGTGGACATCATGACCATCGGCCAGTACCTGCAGCCCAGCCGCTTCCATCTGCCCATCGAGCGCTACTGGACGCCCGACGAGTTCCGCACTATCCACCAGGAGGGCATGGCGCGCGGCTTCCGCTGGGTAGAATCTGGCCCGCTGGTGCGCTCCTCCTATCACGCCGACGGCCAGGCTGACCAACTGGTGCTCAAGCCGGCAGCGGCCATGTGAACGGATCGTCGGGAAGGAGTCAAACCCGATGCGCACAGTGCTTTCTCTTGTGGTGTTAGTTTCCGTGGTAACGGCCGTGGTAGCGCTCATCGTGCTGGGACTACTGCCGGTTACACCTGAGCGGCCTGACACTGGCCGGAAAAGATCGCGGCGGCGCAAGTGAAGTCGATGAAACCTTTCTACGGATGCCTGCATCAAAGCTGTGTATCGACAACAAGAACAGAAGGAGCTAAGGAGAAAAGTCATGGCTAATCCCTTTAAGAATATCTTTGGCGCCAAAGAGGCGGAAACGCCCGTTGGTTCCGGCAACGGCGCACACAAGGTCGAGCCGATTCATGTCACCGACGCCGACTTCGAGGCGCTGATCCTCAAGTCCGACGTGCCGGCTGTGGTGGACCTGTGGGCCGACTGGTGCGGCCCTTGCCACATGATCGCGCCGTCGGTAGAGCAACTGGCCTCGGCCTACGACGGCCGCGCGGTCATCGCCAAGCTGAACGTGGACGAGAACCCTAACGTGCCTGGCCGCTACGGCATCATGGGCATTCCTACCCTGCTGTATTTCAAAGACGGCAAGGAAGTGGATCGCCAGGTAGGTGTGGCTGGCTATGCTGGCTTGGCTAACAAGCTTGAGAAGCTGTTGAACTAACTGGGGATTTCGCATCCCCCCACCTGGGCCGGCGAAACGCACTGCGTTTCGCCGGCTTTTTCTTTCCAAAATATGCGCTGCGTCATGTACAGAAGCGGGGAACTTGGGTACAATAACCATAATCGCCGACGGATAGCAGCGCCGGGTCGGTTGTCTGCCTGGCGCTTGACTGGCAGCGCCGATGCTGCTGCACGGACTCAACGAAGGAGACCAAAACATGCCCCAGTTCGACTATATGACCCCCGTTCCCAGCGACATCGACGTCGCCCAGGCCGCCACGCTCAAGCCCATTTTGGAGATCGCCGCGCAGGTAGGGCTGAGCGAGGACGATCTGGACCTCTACGGCAAATACAAGGCCAAGGTTCATCTTGATGTCCTCGAGAAGTTCAAGGACCGGCCGCAGGGCAAGTACATCGACGTGACGGCCATCACCCCCACGCCGCTGGGTGAGGGCAAGACCACCACCACCGTTGGCGTGAGCCAGGCGTTGGGCGCGCATTTGGGTAAGAGCGTCTTCACCTGCATCCGCCAACCCTCGCAAGGCCCCACCTTCAGCATCAAGGGCGGCGCAGCCGGCGGCGGTTACAGCCAGGTGGTGCCGATGGAGGACTTCAACCTGCACCTGACCGGCGACATCCACGCGGTGACGGCGGCCACCAACCTGCTGGCCGCGGCCATCGACGCCCGCCTGCTGCACGAACGCAACTACGGCGCGCGCTTCAAGGAGGTCACCGGCCTCGATCCGCTCAATATCGATCCCTACGCCATCACCTGGAAGCGGGTGGTGGATGTCAACGACCGCGCGCTGCGCAGCATCGTGGTCGGCCTGGGCGCCAAGGACGACGGCGTGCCGCGCCAGACCGGCTACGACATCGCCGTGGCCAGCGAGGTGATGGCCATCCTGGCCCTGTCTGCCAGCCTGATGGACATGCGCCAGCGGCTGGGCCGCATCGTCATCGGCCAGAACTACGCCAAGCAGCCGGTGACAGCCGAGCAGTTGGGCGTGGCCGGGGCTATGGCCGTCCTGATGAAGGATGCGATCATGCCCACGCTGATGCAGACGTTGGAGGGCACGCCAGCGTTGGTGCATGCCGGCCCCTTCGCCAACATCGCCCACGGCAACAGCAGCATCGTGGCCGACCAGATCGCGCTCAAGCTGGCCGACTACGTGGTGACCGAGTCCGGCTTCGGCGCTGACATCGGCATGGAGAAGTTCTTCGGCATCAAGTGCCGTTACTCGGGGCTGATCCCCAACGTGGTGGTGTTGGTGGCCACGATCCGCGCGCTGAAGATGCACGGCGGCGGGCCCAAGGTGACGGCCGGCCGCGACCTGGACCGTGCCTACACCGAGGAGAATCTGCCGCTGTTGGAGAAGGGCTTTGCTAACCTGGGCAAGCACATCGAGATCGCCCGCCAGTACGGCGTGCCAGTGGTGGTGGCCATCAACCAGTTCAAGTACGACTCCCCGGCCGAGATCGAGATGGTGCAGCGGCTGGCGGCTGAGACCGGCGCCTACGCGGCCGTGCCCAGCAACCACTGGGCAAAGGGCGGCGAGGGCGCGATCGCTCTGGCCGAGGCCGTGGTCAGCGCCTGTGAGCAGCCTAGCGACTTCAAGTTCCTCTACCCGCTGGATATCTCCATCAAGGAAAAGATCGGGATCATCGCCCGCAAGGTCTACGGCGCAGATGATGTGGACTACACCCCCGAGGCCAGCGCGCAGATCGCGGCCTACGAAAAGGCCGGCTTTGGCGGTCTGCCCATCTGCATGGCTAAGACGCACCTCAGCCTGAGCCACGACCCGGCGCTGAAGGGTGTGCCTACTGGCTTCACCCTGCCGATCCGCGAGGTGCGCGCCAGCGTTGGCGCCGGCTTCATCTATCCCCTGTGCGGTGAGATGCGCACCATGCCCGGCCTGCCCAGCAAGCCGGTGTTCATGAAGGTCGACATCGACGAGAACGGCAAGGTAGTGGGGCTGTTCTAGGGGAAAGGGTGAATTGGTCAATGGTTAATGGCCGGAGGGCGCGTGCGCTGGGCCGGCTGACGGGACGATGACGGAGGCTGTCCTCTTGACGAGGCAGCCTCTGTTGTTTCTGTGCTGGCCGGCAAGCAGACCGGTCGCCCAGCCATCTCCACCCATTTATGGGAGTGATCCGTCACTCCCAAGGGTTAAGCGCAGACTGCCTGACCTCGCCTTGTAACGCAGCGGCGCTGGTGTTATACTCGGTTTGGCACAGACTGCACGACCGGGATAGCCGTCACCGGGCAATTGACGCCAGCCAGCCGGGCCGCCGCTACATAAGGCCGAGAACGACCAAGCCGCATACTCCATGATGATTTGCTTATGACCTACGACTTCTGGACCAGCGCCGCCATCGCCGACGAATTACGCCGTACCATCGTGCCGGGCCGCGTGCAGCAGGTGGTGCAGGTGGACGCAGCCAGTCTGGCGCTGGAGCTTTACGCCGGGCGGGAGCGTCACTACGTGCTGCTCTCGGCCGATCAGCAGACGCCGCGCGTGCATCTGCTGGCCGATAAACCGCGCCGCGGGGTGGACACGCCTTCGACGCTGCTGCAACTGCTGCGCAAATACGTGCGCGGCGCGGCCCTCCTGACCGTCAGCCAGCCTCCCTGGGAGCGCATTCTGCGCCTGGGGTTTCAGCACCCCGAGTTCGGCCCTAGCTGGATCGTCGTCGAGTTGATCGGCCGCCGGGCTAACCTGCTGTTGCTGCGGGCTGTCCCCCCCTCACCCCCAGCCCCTCTCCCCCCAGGGGGCGAGGGGAGCGCTCCTCTGGCTCCCTCTCCCTCGGAGGGAGAGGGTTGGGGTGAGGGTCCGGCTCCCTCTCCCTCCGAGGGAGAGGGTTGGGGTGAGGGTCCGGCTCCCTCTCCCTCCGAGGGCGAGAGGAGCGCGCTTCCGGCTCCCTCTCCCTCCGAGGGAGAGGGTTGGGGTGAGGGTCCGGCTCCCTCTCCCTCCGAGGGAGAGGGTTGGGGTGAGGGTGACTACCGCATCCTCGAGTGCATCCACCGCCACCGGCCCCAAGATGGCGCGCTGCGTCCCGCGCAACCGGGCTTGCTGTACCAGCCGCCGCCGGCCCAAGGCGGTCTGCCTCCAAGCGGGCTGGATGCAGACCAGGCGCGGCGGCTCCTGGACGCAGCGTCTCCTGAAGCGCCCCTGTGGCGCGTCCTGGTGGACGGGCTGCTTGGGATCAGCCCACTGGCCGCGCGCGAGATCGTGCAGCGCGCGCTGGGCGATTCCCAAGCGCGCGCCGGGCAGGCAGGGGAGCTTACGCCGCTGGTCAAGACCACGGCTGCGTGGGTGGCGATGCTGCAAAGCGGCCGCTGGCAGCCCTGCCTGGCGCGCGACGCCGCCGGCGCGCCCGTAGCTTTCGCCCCCTACCGGCTCACGCATCGCAGCGATTTACACCTGGAATCGCTGGACAGCATCAGCCAGGCTGCGGAGCAGTTCTACGGCGAGAAGACACAATCGGCCGGCGATGCCTACGCAGCGGCTCGGCGGCAGGTCGATGCCAGCATTCAGCGGGCCGCACAGGGGCTAGAAAAGCGCCGGACCGCCATCCAGCGCGAGCTACGACCAGCCGGAGAAATCGAGCGCCTGCGGGCCAGCGGCGAGTGGATCCTGGCCCTGGCCACGCAGATTGCTCCCCGGCAGACCGAGCTGGCCCTACCTGAAGGGGTCGAGCTGCCCCCCATCCGGCTGGACCCGGCCCAGTCGCCGGCCGAAAACGCCGCAGCTTACTTCAAGCGCTATCGCAAGGCCCGGCGCGCGGCCGAGATGGGCCAGCCGCGGCTGGAGGCGTTGGACGCAGAATTGAGCTATCTGGAGCAGTTGAGCGTCGACCTGGCCCTGGCGGCTGACCGCAACGAGATCGACGCGGTGCGCGCGGCGCTGGCGGAGGCCGGCTATGCGCGGCAGCGGCGCCAGCGGGCTCGGTCGGAGACCGGCCCGAGCAAGGCACAGGTGCAGGGTCCGCGGCGCTTCACCAGCGTCGAGGGCTACACGATCCTGGTGGGGCGCAACAGCCGGCAGAACGAGCACATCACCTTCGACCTGGCCGGGCCGGACGATCTATGGCTGCACGCGCGCGGCTGGCCGGGCTCGCACGTGGTGATCCGCAGCGGCGGCCAGCCGGTTAGCGACGGGACCGTAACCCAAGCCGCCCGGCTTGCGGCCTTCTACTCCAAAGCGCAGCACGAGGCGTGGGTGGACGTGATTGTGGTGGAGAGGCGGCGCGTGCGGCGACCGCCGGGCAAGCGGCATCCTGGGATGGTGATGGTGGAGGGAGAACGGGTGGTGCGGGTGCGGCCGGATAGCGGCGCGAGTTGACTTCACTCAATCCCAAAGCGCCACGGCGCATCGTCCATGGGCAGGTCTTGCAGCCGCGCCTGCCGCAGCGCGTCGAAACGGGGACGCATCTCATCCAGACTGTCTCCGCCCAGCTTCTCGATCAATGCGTCGGCCAGCACAAAGGCGACCATGGCCTCGGCCACCACGCCCGCGCGCGGCACGGCGTTGAAGTCGCTGCGCTCGTAGGTGGTGGCGTCCGGCTCGCCCGCAGCCAGGTTGACGCTGCGCAGCGGGTTGAGGGTGGTCGAGATCGGCTTCATGGCCACGCGCAACACCAGCGGCTCGCCGGTCGTGATGCCGCCTTCCAGCCCGCCGGCCCGGTTCGTCCGCCGCACCAGCCGGCCGCCCGTCCCCTTCGTTTCCCTGGTTTCCCCCTTTTCCATCTCCCCCTCCAAGAAAATTTCGTCATGCACTTCCGTCCCCCATTTCTGCGCGTTCTCGAAGGCCGGCCCGATCTCCACACCCTTGATGGCATGGATCGAGCCGACCGCGCCCAGCAGCCGGCCGCTGAGCCGCCGGTCCCAGTGGACGTGGCTGCCCAGCCCCGCCGGCAGGCCCAGCGCGATGACCTCGAAGACGCCGCCCACCGTGTCTTTGGCCTGCATGGTGTCCCAGACGCGCTGGCGCATCAGCTCCACGGCTGGCAGGTCGGGGCAGCGCAGATCGTTGCCCTCGGCCAGTTCGAAGCGCTGCTCGTAGTTCAGCTCGGCCAGCCGCTCTGGGTCGGCCTCGACGCCGCCGATGGCCGTGACGTAGCTGCCCACCTGGACGCCGAACTGGCGCAGCAGCGCCTTGCAGATCGCGCCGACCGCTACACGCGCGGCCGTCTCGCGCGCGCTGGCCCGCTCCAGCGCCAGGCGCAGGTCACGGTAGCCGTACTTGATCGCGCCGGTCAGGTCGGCGTGGCCGGGCCGCGGGGTGGTCATAGGCGGAATGTCCCGCTCGCGCCACTTGGCGAAGTCGCGGTTCTCGATCCACAAGGCGATGGGCGCGCCGGTGGTCTGTCCAGCCATCACGCCGCTGAGGATGCGGGCCGCGTCCTGCTCGATCTTCATGCGGCCGCCCGCGCCGTAGCTGGTTTGGCGGCGCGCCAGGTCAAGGGCCAGGTCAGCAGCGGACAGGGGTAGCCCGGCCGGCATGCCCTCCAGGATGGCGGTCAGCGCAGGGCCGTGGGATTCGCCGGCGGTGAGGAAGCGTAGCATGGGTCCTCAGTCAATCCAGTTAACAACGATCAGATCAGGAATCTGGGCGAAATGACGCACATTGCGGGTGACCAGTGTTGCCCGATGAGATAGTGCGATGCTGGCGATCAAGAGGTCGGCGCGTCCGATCTTCCCCAGGTTCTTCATGGTTCGCAGTCGGTCGAACTCGTTAGCAGCGCGTTGATCGAGAGGCAACGTCACAACCTGCGCCAACAGTTCTTCGCTGCGCGTTAGCAAGCGTTGAGCCCTAACCAACTCAGTCCCTGTGGCAGCTTTGAGGACAAAATCAAACCGGCCGCGCAGTATTTCGATCCTGGTGATCACCGAGGTGGCAACATTGGGATCGGCCAGCGCACGGAGACGGTTCTCCACCCGTGGATGACCTGCATGAAGATAGGTCAGGGTGTCCGTGTCAAGCAGGTGCATTAGCTGTCAGAATCCTCTTCAACCTCGCGCCGGCCTCGCGCAGCGTAAATACTAGCCAGCAATCGTGAGATTGATTCATCATCTGCGAGCGAGCCAGCTTGCTGAAGCAGGACGGTTCGACTGTCGTTGCTGCGCAGCCACTCATCGATGGCTTCACGCAAAAAGCGCCAAGAATCATCAATGCGCCGGCCAGGAAGCTGACCGATTGTAGCCACCCGCTCGATGGTTTCGGTGGGCACACGCAAATAGCTAGCGGTTTCTTCCAGGGTCAATACATCTGGCAATGCCGTTGCTCTCATAATCGCTGACCTCAATAAATCATGCAGCTTACATCAAACGGGAGTGTGCCACGCCTTGTTGTCGCTGTCAACTTCTCCAGAGCTCCCTCATGTTTCATCCAGGGCCGGCCAGCGCCGCCCGCGCCGCGGTCAGCATCACGTCCAGCGGCGGCTTTTGCCCCGTCCACAGCTCGAACGCAGCCGCGCCCTGCACCACCAGCATCTCCAGCCCGCCCTGCACCGCGCAGCCGGCCGCCTCAGCCTGTTGCAGGAACAGCGTGCGCTCCGGCCGGTAGACCAGATCGTAGACCAGCGCGCCGGCCGGCAGGGGCAGGTCGTCTGGCCAGGGGGAGGCGTCGACGTGGGGCCACATGCCCAGGGGGGTGGTGTTGATGATGAGGTCGGGGGAAATGGTGAATGGTGAATTGGTGAATGGGTGAATGGTTAATGAGGGAGCGAGAGTATGCGCGTGATGGGCCAGGTCGACGGCGCGGGCGGGATTGCGGGCCCAGACGGCCAGGTGGGCCAGGCCGCGCTGGATGAGCGCGTAGACCACGGCGCGGGCTGAGCCGCCGGCGCCCAGCAGCAGCGCCGACTTGCCGGCCAGGTCGAAGCCGGCCGCGTCCAGGGGATGCAGGAAGCCGAGCCAGTCGGTGTTGTCGCCGCGCAGCACCGTAGAACGATTTTCCAAATCGTTCGTGCCCCCATACCCGGCCAACGATTTGGAAAATCGTTGTACGATAATGGTATTCACCGCCCCAATCGCCTGCGCGGCCTCGCTCAGCCCGTCCAGCAGCGGCATGACGGCCTGCTTGTGCGGGATGGTCACGTTGACGCCGCGGTAGCCGGCCGCCCGCAACCCGGCCACCGTCTCCGCCAGGCGCTCCGGCGGCGTGGGCAGCGCGTCGTAGCGCGCGTCCAGCCCCAGCGCCTGGAACGCGGCGTTGTGCATGGCCGGGCTGACGCTGTGTCCCAGGGGATAGCCGAGCAGGCCGGTGCGGAGGGTCATGTGTTCCTCACTCTGTTCGCTCCATCTCCACCCCCAACATGTGCAACACCCGCTCGAAGCCCGGGAAGCTGTCGCTGACGCACTCGGCGTCTTCCACCAGCACCGGACCCGACGCAACCAGCGCTGCCACGGCCAGCGCCATGGCCAGGCGGTGGTCGCCGTGGCTCCAGACGGGCGCGCTGCGCAGCTCGATTGGTCCCTCGATTGCGAAGCCGTCGGGGTGTTCCTCGACGTGCGCGCCCAGTTTGCGCAGCTCGGCGGCGACGGTGGCGATGCGGTCGGTCTCCTTGACGCGCAGCTCGGCCGCGTCACGCACCACGGTGCGGCCGTGGGCCTGGGTGGCCAGCACCGCCAGCACCGGCAGCTCGTCGATGGCGCGCACGATCAGGTCGCCGCCGATCTCGACGCCGCGCAGCTCGCTGTGCTGCACCACCAAGTCGGCCACCGGCTCGCCGGCCTCCTCGCGCGGGTTGTTTAGCCGAATATCCGTGCCCATCATCTGAAGAATATCCAGGATACCGGTGCGGGTCGGGTTGACGCCTACGCCGGTGACGGTGACGTGGCTCTTGGGTGCCAGCAGACCGGCCGCCAGAATGAAGGCGGCCGAGGAGATGTCGCCCGGCACGGTGGTGTCCAACGGCGCCAGCGGCCGCTTGGGCCGTTCACTGGTCACCACCAGCCCCAGCACCCGGATCGGCGCGCCCATGGCGGCCAGCATGCGCTCGGTATGGTCGCGCGCGGGGCCGGGCTGGCGCACCACGGCCAGCCCGTCGCTGTACAGCCCGGCCAGCAGCAGCGCGGATTTGACCTGGGCGCTGGCGACGGGCAGCTTGTAGTCGAAGTGGTGCAGTTGGCTGCCCTGGATAGCCAGCGGCGCCAGCTTGCCCCCTTGCCGGCCCCAGATCGCCGCGCTCATCTGGCGCAGCGGCTCGACGACGCGGCCCATGGGACGTTTGGTCAACTGCGGGCTGCCGCTGAGCACGCTGAAGAAGCGCTGGCCGGCCAGCAAACCCGCCATCAGCCGCATGGTGGTGCCGGAGTTGACGCAGTCCAGCGGCGCGGCCGGCTCTTGCAGGCCATGCAGCCCCACGCCGTCGATCAGCAGCTCACTGGGCGAGACTGCTTCGATGGCAACGCCCAAACTGCGTAAAACGCCCAGCGTGGCCTGGCAATCGCCGCCGGGCAGAAAGTTACGCACCCGGCTGCGGCCTTCGGCCAGCGCGGCAAACATGGCCGCGCGGTGGGAGATGGACTTGTCGCCGGGCACGGCGGTGGAACCGTAGAGCTCTTGGGTGGGGTGGATGAGGAGGTTCATGGTAGATTGGGGATTGGTAGATTGGTAGATTGGTAGGTTGGTCGGGTGTTCGCCGGAGCACGGCTACCAGTTTACCAATCTACCAATCTACCCTCCGTATGTCTCCAGAAACTGGCTGCGCGCGGCGCGGGCGGCGGCGAGCAACTCGCGCAGGCGGGCGGCGTCTTCGGTGGTGAGCAGGGCGGCCAGACGGGCCAGGTGCGCCTGCATGTGGTCGAGCTGGGCCAGCGCGGCAGCGCGGTTGCTAAGCAGGATGTCGGCCATCATCTGGTCGTCGCTGCCGGCCAGGCGGGTGGTGGAGCGGAAGCCGCCGGCCGCCAGCCGCCAGGCCAGGGCATCGGCCTGGGCTACGTCGTTGGCGGCGGCGAAGGCCGCCAGGCTGGCCAGGTAGGGGGCGTGGCTGATGGCCGCGGCCAGCCGGTCGTGGCGCATGGGATCCAGCTCCAGCGGGCAGGCGCCCACCGTCTCAGCCAGAGATTTGACCAGGGTCACGGTATGCGGCGCGGTGCGGGGCAGCGGGCAGAGGACGAAAGGCGCGCCGTGGTAAAGCGTCGCTTCGGCCACGTCCAGCCCCGAAGTCTCCTTGCCGCACATGGGGTGGGCGCCGATGGGCTGGACGCTGGCCGGCAGGCGATCCAGTGCGTCGCAGATCTGCGCCTTGGTGCTGCCCATGTCGGTGATCACCGCGCCCTGGCGCAGGCGGCCCTGGCGGGCCAGCCGGCCCAATTCGTCGACTTGCGCCAGGATGACGCTGACCGGCGTGGCCAGCACGATGATATCAGCCTCGGCCGCGCCCTCGGCCAGGGTGGCGCAGCCGGCGTCGATCGCGCCGATGGCCAGCGCCTGCTGCACGGTCTCGGCGCGGCGGGCGATGCCGACGACTCGCTGCACGTGGCCGCGCAGGGCCAAGCCGAGCGAACCGCCCATCAGCCCCAGGCCGGCGATGGCGACGGTACAGTCGGGGAGTGATTTCTCGAACCAAGGTCGGGCCTGGGTCATGATGAGTTGTTGATTATCAAACGGCGGGCACGGCGGAGACCGGCCCGAGCGATGGCAAAATGGGCGGGCACGGTCAGAGACTGGCCCGAGCGATGGTAAGATGGACAGGCTCGGTCAGGCCCATTCCGGGGTGCTTCGCAAAGACCGGCCTGAGCCGTGGCGAAATGCTGACCAATCTACCAATCTACCAATCTACCAGTCTGCCAACCCTACACCATCCGCCCCACCGCCTCGGCAATGCGCCGCGCCTCATGCACCAGTGCAGCGAAGCGCTCCGGCTTGAGGCTCTGCGCGCCGTCGGACAGGGCGTGCTCAGGGTCGCCATGCACCTCGACGATCAAACCGTCGGCGCCGGCCGCCACCATGGCGCGCGCCACGGGAATGACCAGCGGCCACTTGCCTGTGCTGTGGCTGGGGTCGCCGATCACCGGCAGGTGGCTGAGGTGCTTGAGGGCCGGGATGGCGTTGATGTCGGTGGTGTTGCGGGTATAGGTCTCGAAGGTGCGAATGCCGCGCTCGCACAGCATCACGTCGTAGTTGCCGCCGGCCAGGATGTACTCGGCCGACATCAGCAGCTCCTCGATGGTGCTCATCATACCGCGCTTGAGCAGCACCGGGACGCGGGTCTTGCCCACGGCCTGTAGTAGGGGATAGTTCTGCATGTTGCGCGCGCCGATCTGCAGGACGTCGGCGTACTCGGCCACCAGCTCGACCTTGTCCGGCGCCATGACCTCGGTCACGATGGGCAGGCCGGTCGCTTCCCTGGCCTCGGCCAGGATCTCCAGCCCCTCCACGCCCAGTCCCTGGAAGGTATACGGGGAGCTGCGCGGCTTGAACGCGCCGCCGCGCAGAAAAGTCGCGCCGGCTTCCTTGACGGCATAGGCGATCTCCAGCAATTGGCTGCGGCTTTCGACGCTACATGGGCCGGCCATCATAGCCAGGCGCGGGCCGCCGATGGATGCGTTGCCGACCGTGATGACGCTGCCCTCCGGTCGCCACTCGCGGCTGGCCAGCTTATAGGGCGGCAGGATCGAGACCGTGCGCTCGACGCCCTCCATCACCTCGAACATAGCGCGGTCCAGCGGCCGCTCATCGCCGATGACGCCAATGATAGTGCGCTCGGCGCCCTGGCTCAAGTGTACCTGAAAACCCAGCTCGTCGATGCGGCTGGTCACGTGTTCGATCTCCTTGACGCTGGCGCTGGCCCTCATGACTATGATCATACCACATTCTCCTGCTGTTGTCTGTGAAATTCTACATCAAGTTGGCTGGCAAGACGGTAATCGGTAACCAGTGAGCGGTAATCGGTCTAGCGCCGAAAGCCAGGTTGACCTGCTACGCGCATGGTTCACCGATCACCGTTTACCGATCACCGTTCACAGCTCCCGCCCCAGCGCCTCGGCCAACGGCTTCAACTCGCGCATCATCTGGGCGAACTTTTCCGGCTTGAGGCTCTGCGCGCCGTCGGAGACGGCTACTTCCGGGTGGGGATGGACCTCGATGATCAAGCCGTCGGCGCCGCAGGCGATGGAAGCCTTGGCCATGGGCGACACCAAATCCCAGCGGCCGGTGCCGTGGCTGGGGTCGGCGATCACCGGCAGGTGGCTGAGCTGTTTGAGCAGCGGCACGGCGTTCAGGTCGAAGGTGTTGCGCGTCATCGGCTCGAAGGTGCGGATGCCCCGCTCGCACAGCATGACCTTGTAGTTGCCGTTGGACATGATGTACTCGGCCGACATGAGCAGCTCCTGGATGGTGCTCATCATGCCGCGCTTGAGCAGCACGGGGCGCTGGGTGCGGCCCACGGCGTTCAGCAGGCCATAGTTCTGCATGTTGCGCGCGCCGATCTGCAGGATGTCGGCGTACTGGCTGACCAGCGGCACGGCCTCAGGCGTCATGACCTCGGTGACGATCTTGAGCCCGGTGATCTCCCTGGCCTCGGCCAGCAGTTCCAGCCCTTTCAAGCCCATGCCCTGAAATGCGTAGGGCGAGGTGCGCGGCTTGTAGGCGCCGCCGCGCAGCAGCCTGGCGCCGGCCTCTTTGACCGCCTGTGCGGTCTCCAGCATCTGCGTGCGGCTCTCGACACTGCACGGGCCGGCCATCACAACCAGCTTGCGGCCGCCGATGGCCGTGCCGTTGAGCGCAATCACCGTGTCCTCGGCCTTGGCCTGGCGGCTGGCCAGCTTGAACTGATGGCCGATGCGTGTGACAGTGTCGACGCCGCCCATGCTCAGGAAGACATCCGGCTCCAGCGTCACCGCCTCGCCCACCACGGCGATCACCGTGTGGTTTTCTCCGTAGATCGGATGGGGCGTCAAGCCCAGCTCCTCGACTCTGGCGATCACAGCGCCGATCTCGGCGGCCGTTGCGCCTTGTTTCATGACGACGATCATAAGTACACCTGCTTTGTTGGGAAATGGGAAGGGGTTCTATGAGTTCGATGGGTGTGCCATGGAAACGGCGGTAACACGTAACGAGTAACTCGTAATCCGGAAGGGACGCCTGTTTGTGCGCACGGCGGGTTGCGTGTTAGGGCGTGACGAGTCATGCGTAACCCGTACCCCGTAACCCGGAATAGACACCCGTCGTCGCACACTCTGGGTTACGTGTTACGTTTTACTCGTTACGCTAAATCTGCAACAGCTCACTCTGCCCGGCCTCGCCGTTCCCGGCCGGCATCTCCGCTGCGGGGTAGGAGCCAAGCAATTTGACGAAGGCGGCGCGGGCCAGCAGGCCCACCAGGGCCTGCTGACAGGCTGGGTCTTGCCAGTGGCCGTCGAAGTCCAGATAGAAGACATAATGCCAGGGGCGGTTGCGCCGCGGCCGGCTTTCGATCTTGGTCAGATTGATGCCGCGGCTGGAGAATTCGTTCAGGCAGGCCACCAGCGAGCCCGGCTCGTGCGTGACGGCGAAGACCAACGAGGTCTTGGCCTTGGCGCTGATGGGTGCGTCGCCGCGGCCGATGACGAAGAAGCGGGTGTAATTCCAGGCCAGGTCCTCGATGCCGCTGGCTAGTATCTCTAGCCCGTAGGTCTCAGCGGCCAGGCTGCTGGCGATAGCGGCCACCCCCGGCTCCGGATGGGCGGCCAGTTCCTTGGCGCTGCCGGCCGTGTCGTACCAGGGCACAGCCTGCAGGCCTCGCTGGTTGAGCCAGCGTTCGCATTGGGCCAGCGCCTGAGGATGCGAACGCACGGTATGGATTTGCTCCAAGGTCGCGCCAGCCGGCGCCAGCAAGTTGTGGCGCACGCGCAGCAGGATCTCGCCCCAGGCCCGCAGGTCTCGCTCCAGCAGCAGATCGTAGGCCCGGTTGATAGAGCCGGCCAGGGAATTCTCCACCGGCAACACGCCGAAGTCAGCCTCGCCGCTGTCGATCGCCGCAAAGATGCCCTCGAAGGCCACACAGGGCAGCGTGACGATGTCGGCGCCGAAGTGCTGGCGTGCAGCCTGCTCGGAATATGCGCCGCGTTCGCCCTGGAATGCAACAATTTTCATTCGTGTCTCCTTCTTGGCTGAACGTTGATCGCGCCAGTGATCGACCTGCTGTTGAATCCAGCCGTCCAGATCCTCGTTGTCCGCAGAAACCGGCGGCAGATCGGCCTTGTCGGGCCGCAGGTTGCGCGCGCCGCGCAGATAGACTGGAACAATGTCATGGAGGTCCTTGTCGGTGTTCCAGTTCACCAGAACCCGCACGCAGCGCGGCAGGCCGCCAGGCACGTCCATCTCGTGGCCGCACATCAACGCCACGTCCAGCCAGCCAAGCTGGCGCGCCGCCAGAGCAGGATACTCGGCCGTCAGATCGCGCGTCGTGGTGAAGAAAATGCTGGTCACGTCCTCGACCTGGATGCCGTTGAGGTGGATCAACAGCGCCAGCATACGCCGGGTTTCCCGCAGGATCGCTTCTGATGTGTTATCGTCGACGGTTGTGGCGCCGCGCACGCCTCGACAGGGCATAGAACCTCCGGTGCTAATGCCTAACCCGTAACCCGTAACCCGTAACAAGAGACGCTTCCCATGGACTCCGGGTTACGTGTTACGAGTTACGGACTTCAGACAACATCGCAGGCAAGCCGCGTTTCAGGTTTCAAGTGACTTCGAATTGAGCATGAAAAAAGCGTGGGCTGTGCGCTCCACGCTTTCTGATCGGTCTCCTGGCTCGTCGTTGGGTCAAGGGGTCGTGTCAGTCCTGGCGTGAAGCGCGCTGGCATGGCTGCTAAAGTAGCCGAAATAAAAACCGCGCCAGGAGCCATCCAGGCGCGGGGCCAACGCAAACACAGCACGCTCGACGTGAGCGGTCGATTGACTGGGCTGCTGTGGCGTTGCTAGACTAACCATCGACGTAGAAACCCTTCAGTTGAGAGTGGCGGGATGGTAACACAGAAGCCATTGGCTGTCAAATGAATCACAACAGACTGACCGGGTCCACGTCCACCCGCCAGCCGGCCGGGATGTCGAAGGCGCGCAGAAAGGCCGCTGGATCGACGGCGCGCAGGATGATGTGCCAGCGATACTTGCCCTGCTCCCGGCCGAAAAAGCAGGGCGCCGGGCCGATCAGGTCGACGCCGCTGGCGCCGCGCTCGTGGATGGCGAAGCGCAAGCCGCGCGCCAGCGCTTCGGCCTCGGCCTTGACCCGCTCGCGCTCGCTGTGCATGAAGATCAGCCTTGCCAGGCGGCGAAAGGGCGGATAGCCCAGCTCGCGGCGGAAGCTTAGCTCCTGGCGCGAGAAGTCCAGATAATCATGGCGGCGCGCAGCCTGGATAGCGTAGTGCTCGGGCTTGTAGCTCTGCACGATCACCTGGCCGCCCAGCAGGCTGCGGCCGGCGCGGCCAGCCACCTGTGTCAGCAACTGGAAGCTGCGCTCGGCCGCGCGGAAGTCGGGCAGGTACAGCCCCACGTCGGCGTTGATCACCCCCACCAGCGTTACCAGGGGCAGGTCTAGCCCCTTGGCGATCATCTGCGTGCCGACCATGACGTCGGCCTGGCGGCTGGCGAATTGTTCGAGGATGGCGTCGTGGCTGCCTTTGCGGCCGGTCACGTCGCGGTCCCAGCGCACTACCCTCGCCTGCGGCCAGAGCGCGCTGACCTGCTCAGCGATCTTTTCCGTGCCCGCGCCCAGGTAGCGAATGCGCCGGCTGGCGCACTCCGGGCACTGCTCCGGCTGCACCGCCCGCCGCCCGCAATGATGGCAGACGATCAGGCCGCTGCCCGCTCCCCGCGTGTCAGAGTTGCTGTGGCCGGTCTCCGACCGAGTGCCGGCCGAGTTGCTGTGGCCGGTCTCCGACCGAGCCACGTCCGACCGCTCCACACCCTCGTGATACGTCAACGGCACGTCGCAATGCTCGCAGTTCAGCACATGCCCGCAGTCGCGGCAGATGACGAACGTGGCGCTGCCGCGGCGGTTGAGGAACAGGATCGCCTGCTGCTTGGCCGCCAGCACCCGGTCCATGGCTTCTTGCAACACACGGCTGAACATAGAGCGGTTGCCGGCCCGCAGTTCCTGGCGCAGGTCGATGACCTGCACTGGCGGCAGCTCAGCGTAGCGCGTCTCTGGGTGCAGCGCGTCCACCGGCCGGTAGACGGTCTGGCGCAAGTGCAGTTGCTTCTGCTGCTCGGCGATGGCCTTGGCATGGCCCATAATGCGCCGCGGCAGCTCCAACAGGTGAATCTGGCCCAACTGCGCGGCATAGAAGGTCTCCAACGCGGGCGTGGCCGAGCCCAAAAGCAACGTCGCGCCGCTCAGCCGCGCCAGGTGCAGGGCCGCGTCGCGGGCATGATAGCGCGGCGAGCGCTGGCTTTCTTTGTAGGAGGGGTCGTGCTCCTCGTCCAGCACGATCAAGCCGATGTTGGGCAGGGGCAGGAACAGAGCCGATCGTGCGCCGACCACCACCTGCACCTCGCCGGCGCGTGCCTTGCGCCACACGTCGTAGCGTTCTCCGGGCGACAGGTCGCTGTGATAGACCGTGACGCGGTCGCCGAAACGGGCGGCGAAGCGGCGCACCGTTTGCGGCGTGAGCGCGATCTCCGGCACCAGCGCAATGGCCTGCTTGCCAGCATCCAGCGTGGCCTGGATGGCCCGCAGATAGATTTCGGTCTTGCCGCTGCCGGTGACGCCATGAAGAAGAAAATGAGGAATGATGAACGATGAATGATGAGTCTCGGATTGCGGATTCCGGACTCCGGATTCATCGTTCATCGTTCCGCCTTCATCGTTCCTCATCCCTCGTTCGATCTCCGCCCACACGCGCGCCTGATCGTCGGTCAGGGCCGGCGGGGTGTCGGCGACGAAGGCCCTGCCGGCCAGGGGATCGCGCCAGATCTCGGCCTCGCCCAGGGAAATCAGACCGGCCGCGGCCAGGTCGCGCAGGGTAGCCAGGTCGGCGCCGATCTCGGCGTAGAGCCACCCGACCCAGACCGGCTCGCCCTCGCCTGCCAGCGCATTCAGCACGCGACGGTATTTCTCGCCGCCGCGCAGCTCGATCAGCCGCTCGCGCACCTGGTCGGGTGGCAATAGCAGGGCCACGGTTTTGTCCGCCTCGATGCGCAGCCAGCCGCGCTCGGCCAGGCTGCGTACGGGCGCCGCGCTGCAGCCTACAGCGTCGCAGACAGCCGCGAGGGTCGGCGCTGGCTCCGGGTGTTCGCCCAGCCAGGCCAACACGTCTGCCTGCTTAGACTGGCGGCCCAACGTCGGCAGCGCCTGATCGATGGCCTCCTGGTTGGCGCTCAACGCCACCTGCTTGCCGGTCTTGGGCTTGAGCGGCGGTTCGGCGATGCGCCGCTGGCGCGTCAGCAGCCCGCGCTCGATCAGCGGGTCCACCAGGCTGCGCCGGCTCAGATCGCCCTCCAACCGCGCCAGCACCCGCTCCGGCGCCTGCTCGTGCGCCAGCAAATAGGCCAGCAGCGCATACTGTTCCCCCTTCAATCCGGGCAACTGCGCAAAATACGGCCCATCGTGCAGCGCCTCGACAAAATCCGCCGCCTCAAAGCTCATCTGCGCAACTCTCCCCTCTCCCTCGGAGGGAGAGGGGCCGGGGGTGAGGGTGACATCCCCGCCCAGCAAGCGCCTCCCCTCTCCCTCGGAGGGAGAGGGGCCGGGGGTGAGGGTGACACCCCCGCCCAGCAAGCGCCTCCCCTCTCCCTCGGAGGGAGAGGGGCCGGGGGTGAGGGTGACACCCCCGCCCAGCAAGCGCCTCCCCTCTCCCGTCAACGCCAGCACCGGCTCCGCCTTCTGCGCCAGCCCGGCCGGCAACATCAATAACAGGCAGTCCAGGATCGACGCCAGGGTGCGGCCGCTCAGCCAGCGGGCCAGGTCGAGCTGGACGGGCGTCAACACCGGGTCTGGCAGCACCAAATCCAGCAGCGCGCGCGTGCGCACCCCGTCTGGCGCGGCATCCGTCAGCGCCAGCACCACTCCGTGCAGTTCCTCGCGGCCAAAGGGAACCCACACCAGGTGGCCCGGCTGCAGCGCCTCGGCCAGATGGGCCGGCACGCTGTAGTGGAAGGTTACGCCCAGGGGCGCGTCGTCGTCGCCGGCCTCGTCCCCGGCAGTCATGCGACGGGCCATGGGGGTGTGGACTGCGATTTCAGCGAACATCAGACCCATATCTTGACGAAGTGATCAATTGAGTATATACTCATCTCTAAAGCAGCCGAATACTGCCAGTATTGGTGGGTGCTCTCTGGAGCTAGGCTGTTCCCCCTAACCACGGGGGTTTTTTTTATTGCTCTCGGATGTACCCATTGCGTTTCCCTCTATCAAGCAACGCCTGCATTTCCAACTGGCCTTCGGCTGCCGCCCTAACGAGGCCGCATAGCGCATCGGCCAACCTAATAAGGGCATCATTCTCATCATGCTTGACGCCGCGTACCTTCTTAACCGCAATGCCGAGATGTCTAAGGCGATTCCCTACATCTCTGTACTGGGAGCGCGGCAGTCCGTCTATGAAGACCGTCACCTTGTACGCCTCGCCAACCGATGATTGGATGGTTCGCGCAATTGTGAGGATGGTTAGCGATAGATAATCGATCGATCCCACGTGGTGAGCATAGCTGAGTCTACCCTTGAAAGCTGGCTCTTGAAAAATCCGTCGGATGTAGGCCAAGCGCCTATCATGGCGAGTCTTAATCCATTTTACCCGCCCTTTGCCAGTCTCCAACTCGATCGCTTCACAGGTTCGAGCTATCTCTTCTCTTTGATCGGAAAGCAACACCACCGAAACGATGAACATCGTCCCTTTGGTATCCTGTCCGCTTTCGTCGACGTAGCAGTAAAGTTTGTCCATCTGGACTCTCAATGTTTCATCTTTTGTGATCCCGATCCACCACATCGACGGCATCGTATTCATTGCGCCCAATCGTAAAGCTTCGAGCCTGATGCGCTTTGCCTATCCACCCCAACGCATTGTGCCCACCAGCGCCAACACGCCCAAGATCACGGTCACAGCCAGCAGCATGGGCAGGCGGCGGCCGATGGAGGTGCTGTCTTCCAGAGTCAGCGCGCCGTCGGCTGTGGGGGTGAAGACCGAAGGAGCCTGATACTTGGGGGCCAGGATCCAGCCCAGCAGCGCGCCGAAGACCAGTCCGCCCATGTGCGCCAGGTTGTTGATGCCGGGGATGGTGAAGCCCAAGACCAGGTTGATACCGGCCAGCATCAGCAGGCTGCGCAGTTGGGCCTGGCCGCGCGGGCCAAAGGTCTGGCGATGCAGATAGAAATAGGCGATGGACGCGCCGATGAGGCCGAAGATCGCGCCGCTGGCGCCGGCCGAGATGCCGCCAGCGCCCAACACGAACGATGCCAGGCTGCCGCCCAGCCCGCTCAGAAAGTAGATCACCAAAAAGCGCGCCGCGCCGTACAGCCGCTCCACGTCCTGGCCGACGACATACAGGGCGTAGCTGTTGAACAGCAGGTGGATCAGGCCGATGTGCAAGAACATGCTGGCCAGCAGCCGGTGATACTGGCCTTGGGCGATCAATTGATTCTGCATCGCGCCGAAGGTCAAGAGAACACGCGAATCCTGGCTGCCATTCAACCCCAGGCCGTTGAGCGCGCCGAAGACCGTCATGGCCAGAAACACAGCGATGTTGACGCCCAGCAGGATGAACGTCCAGCGCGGTCGGGCCATGGGAATGCGATACCCCACCATCCCGCCATCCGATGCCGAATTTGCTGCTTCCATCTTAACTTCCTTGTCTCCTTGTCTACTTGTCTACTTGTCTACTTGTCTACTTGCCTACTTCTTGCCTTGTCTACCCTCATAGCTCCACCGGCTCCCAGTTTACCCGACAACGCTCGGCCGTCATGATGGCCAGTACCTGCAGCACAGCCTCGCCCAGGCAGCCGTCGCGGTTGACAACTACGTAGTCGAACTCATCGAGACGACGGAGTTCCTCGCGCGCGGTGGCGATGCGCATGGCCAGCATGCCAGGATCTTCGGTCTTGCGGCCGCGCAATCGGACCACCATCTCCTCCTCTGAGGATGCAATCAGGAAGATGGCCACGGCCTGCGGCACCAGGCTGCGGATGGTCGCCGCGCCCTGCACGTCGACGCGCAGCACCACGTCCAGACCGCTGGCCAGCCCTTTGCGCACCTCAGCCTTGGGGATGCCCTTGTAGTCGCCATAGACCACGGCGTGTTCCAGCAACTCCTTCTGCTCGATCATCGCGGCAAAGCGCTCGATGCTGACGAAGTGGTAGTCCTGGCCGTCGATCTCACCGGGCCGCTGGGCGCGCGTGGCGGCCGTCACCACCTGGTAGAAAGGCACGTTCAGCTCGCGCATCTGGGCCATAACGGCATCCTTGCCCACGCCCGAAGGGCCAGACAGAACGACAAGCAGCGGCCGCGGGGCATGTAGGGTCTCGTAAGGATCAATCGTCACGTCGATTTCGGGCATGATGGTTCTTTCTGCGCTGCGGACTCTTGGCGCAAACGGCGCCGGTTGGTATAATCTGGTAGATTGGTAGATTGGTAGATTGGTAAGCTGGTCGGCTGACCACTTTACCAATCCACCACTCTACCAACCTGCCGCACCAGTGTACCCGATTCTTTCGATAGCCCCAAAAGGACAAGACCGTGCCGATCTACGAATACCGTTGCGCTGGCTGTCGCCGGCGTGTGAGCATCTGGTGGAAGACATTTGGCGATGCGGCCGAGGGGCAGCCGGTTTGCCCGCGCTGCGGCGGCGTCGAGCTGAGCCGGCTGATGTCGCGCGTGGCCGTGCTGCGCTCGGAGGAGAGCCGGCTGGATAGCCTGGACGACCCCGCGGCTTTCGGTGATCTGGACGAGAACGACCCCAAGTCCATGGCGCGCTGGATGCGCCGCATGAGCGCGGAGATGGGCGAAGATCTGGGGGAGGAGTTTGGCGAAGTGGTGAATCGTCTCGAGGCCGGCGAGAGTCCCGAAGCCATCGAGGAGTCGATGCCGGATCTTGGCGCAGGCGGGCCAGGCGGCATGGACGCGTTCTGATCCCTGCGCTCCAAAAAAGACGCCCCACCGTTGTGATGGAGCGTTGATCGATGTCACGTGGCCAGTGAGTTAATCAGAGCTGGCCGATGAGTTAGACTTACGGCTGTCGGTCACATACCAGCCGGACCCCTTGAAGACAATGCCGGGCGCGCTGAAAATACGGTGAACGCCGTTGTGTCCGTTTGGGCAGGAAGGCACGCTGGCGTCGCCGAAGGCTTGGCGTCGCTCGAAGTGCGCGCCGCAGGTGTCACATTGGAATTCGTAGATCGGCATACCTGTCTCCTATGGTTTTGCTTGGGCCGTCAGTATACTCCTGTGCCCGCCTGACGCCAAACTTGCTGCCCATCTCGAACACAACAGGAGCAGCACAGCCCCGCCGCCGCGCTGCTCCCGTTGATTGCTGCCGAACCAGAAGTCGGGCCTTTTCGGAAAAGCCCGACTTCTTCGCTCTCACGTCTACCGCGCCGTCACCTTGATCGTCTTGGGCTTGACGGTCTCGGCCTTGGGGGCCACGATGGTCAGCACGCCGTGCTCAAAGGTGGCCTCGATACCCTCAGCGTTGACCGGCACGTTGAAGGTCAGGCTGCGGCTGAAGCGGCCGTGGCGGCGCTCACGCATGATGTACTCCACGTTCTCCAGCGCGCCAGGAAACTCACCGCGGATGGTTAGCACATCACCCTCGAAGGTGATCTCCACGTTCTCGGGGTTGACGCCCGGCACAGCGGCCATGATCACGATCTCATCGGCCGTGCTGTAGGCGTCCAGCGGCAAGCGCCACTCTTCCTGGTTGGTGCGCGGCCGGCGGGCCAGGGCAGTCCAGCTCGGCTGCACAAAGCTATCCTCGAACAGGCGATCCATCGCATCGCGCAGGGTCACGAACTCACGAGCGGGCTCAAATCGGGTCATTACACGAGTCATGTTGCTTTCTCCTTCGGTTCAGTTATGTCAGAGTTTGGTTGGATAGTCTCAAACAAGCAGCCGGACCGGGCGGTCGTTGGCCCGGCTCGGCTGCCGGTGTTGTCACGACGCTTACTTGACGTTGATCTTGATGCTCTTGGGCTTGACCTGCTCGGCCTTGGGCAGGGTCAGCGTCAGCATGCCGTTTTCGAACACAGCTTCGGCCTTGTCGGATTGCACGTCCACCGGCAACTCCACGCTGCGCTGGAAACTGCCATAGCGTACCTCTTGGCGCAGATAGTTGCCCTTCTCCTCGCGCTCCTCGACCTTGGTCTCGCCCTTGATGGTCAGTGCGTTGCCTGTGACAGTGATCTCGACCTCTTCAGGATTGATGCCAGGCACCGGCGCGGTGACCTTCAGCGCATCCTCGGTCTCGTAGACGTCCAGCGCCAGCGTGGCGCCGCCGCCATCAGCCTGCCACATGGACCGCCATTGCGGGCCGACGAAGCTCTCCTCGAATAGCTTGTCCATCGCCTCACGCAGCGAAAGCATCTCGCGCATCGGCTCCCATCGAACAATGTTGCCTGCCATTTTGACTTACCTCCTGTCAGACGAATTGCCTGAGCCTGTTTGACACTTTACTGTGTTTTTTGATGTGATGCGTCAAGCAATGCTGGCTCAACGCTTATCTGCCCCTATCATAGCGCGCAATTGTTAGATCAACGTTTGCGAAGCGTTAGCGTTCTGTTAGACCCCGCGGCGCACAAAAAAAGCCACGGGAACTGCCCGTGGCTTACGAAGGTTAGTTGGGGGATGGAGCTGGATTCAACGGACGATCCCCATGCGGTCTTCCACCTTGTCTACGCCGGGGGTCTGGCCGGCCAACTGCAGCGCAGCCGCGCGTTGCTCCGGGCTGTTGACCGTCCCACCGAGATAGGCCACGCCGAGAAACACCTCGAAGCGCACGTTTGCTGTGGCCGTGCGCGGATCAGCCGCCAGTCGGGCCGCCAGGTCCATGGCCAGCTGATCGTCGGCGATCAGGTTGTTGTGAAGCTGCCAGCCGTTCAAACCCATGCGCGCCAGCCGGTCAGCCTGGCGGCGCAGAATCCCGGTGCGCACCCGGCCATTCAGCGCTACTGCGCCCTGCTCGGCCTCGATCTCGATGTCAGCGGTGGTGGTGCGCAGACCCTGCTCTGACCACAACTGGTCGTAGACCTGCTGGGCCACGCTGCTGGCGTTGTCGTCTTTGATAAAAACGGTGATCATGCTGCTGTCCTCCTGCATGGAGACCGTCATGGCGTTCATGCGGCGCTTCCATAATTTGTGCATATTATCGCGCAGAATGGCCGGACGGGCAAGCGCGGCTGTGAGTGGACAGCAACCAGTTGCTGGAGTACAATCGGTCGCAACTTCCCAATCCAGCCAGGCGATCGTCTATGACCACCGAACCGACATCCTCTCCTCAACCTACCAGCCTGGCGCGCGGCTATCTGCTGGTGCTGCTGGCAGCGTCGCTCTGGGCTACGCTGGGAATCATCTATACCTACCTGGCTGGCGCCTATGGCCTGCCGCCCCTGGCCGTAGCGGGACTGCGCGCGGGCCTGGGCGGGTTGATCCTGCTGGCCGGTCTGCTGGCGCTGCGCCCGGCATGGCTGCGGCTCAACCGGCGGGCGCTGCGGGTGGTCGTGCTCTACGGCATTTGCGGGATCGCGCTGTTCTACGCCGCTTACATCAACGCCATCCTGTCGGTTGGCGTGGCGGTGGCGGCCGTGCTGCTGTACACCGCGCCAGCCTGGGTGGCCGTGATCGCCTGGCGTTTTCTGGGCGAACGGCTGACGCGCGTCCACCTGGTCGCGCTGCTGCTAACCCTTGCCGGCTCGGCGCTGGTGGCGCAGGTCTTTCAGCCGGGCCTGCTGCGCCTCAATGCCCTCGGCATTTTCTGGGGCCTGTTGTCGGGTCTGACGTATGGCCTATGGAGCGTGTTCAACAAAGTGGGGGTCCGCCACACCAATCCGTGGACCTTGCAGTGCTACGGCATGTTAGTAGGCGCAGCCGTGCTGCTGGTTTTGCAGCCGTTAGCGCCGTTGGCTGGCGCGTTGCAGAGTCCGGGAACGGTCTTCTGGCTATTGGTGCTGGCCTTGGGGCCGACGGTGGGCGCGTCGGTGGCCTACGCCGCCGGCGTACGTACCGTGCCGGTCAGCGTCGCCAGCCTGATGGCTACGCTGGAGCCGGTGCTGGCCGCGCTGCTGGCCTATCTGGTGTTGGGCCAGACGCTGAGCGCGAGCCAGGTTGCTGGCGGCGGGCTTATCTTGCTGGCCGTCTGGCTGCTGCGCCCGCGGGCCAGACCCACTGGATAGCTTCGGGCGTTCCTACCTTAAATTTCGCCAGCTCAGCAAAAGGGGGTTGACTCAGCCAAAGCACCCATGATATAATGCAGCTAGCTGAGAGCACTTTAACAACTCAACGCAAGTTGACGGACCAAACCTGAAAATCCAACCAACCCTCGCTCTGACTAGTGCAAAGCAGGAGGTGGAACACGGTTGAGGGAGGACCGCTAGAGATGCGTTGAAAGTCAAAGCTCTCCCAGCAAGGAGCAGGGAGCCTGTAGAAATCGGACAGTGAAGTGCGCGGTCCTTAGACGCACAGGTCAGTTGTACCACGTCAGACAGTCCGCTACGGGACCAAGGCAACAACCTGGAAATCAGGAAGAAAGCGATTGCCGAAACCGTGAAAGCACGGTAAATCCCGTGAAACAGAGCTCGAAAGTTACTTGAGGCCCCTTCTCCGCCAGCAGGCCCAAACCCCACGGTTTGGGCCTGTTGTTGTTTCTGGGCTTGTCAGCCACACAGACAAGTCATTTCTTCGGAAGAAATGACTTGTCTGACTTTGCCCTAACCCCCACCCTGCCAGAGAGCCTCCACAGCTTGTCAAAGCCTTGCTGCACCGGTACAATAGAGGTCAACCTACTTCATTCGGTGCAAGGAGCTGTCATTATGGCTGATTTGCGGCCCGTTCAGGGGCTGTATTACGAAGACTATACCGTCGGCGATGCGATCACCAGCCAGGGACGCACCGTGACGGAGACCGACATTGTCAACTTTGCCATGCTCAGCGGCGACTGGAATCCGCTGCACACGGACGCCGAAGCCGCGAAAGAGACCCCCTACGGCGAGCGCATCGCCCACGGCCTGCTGGTGCTCTCGATGGCCACCGGCCTGGCCGAGCGCCTGGGTTTCATGCAACAGACCGTCCTTGGCTTCATGGGGCTGGAGTGGCAGTTCCGCGCTGCGGTCAAGATCGGCGACACCATTCGCGTCCATGCCGCGGTCAGCGAGCTCAAGCCCATGGCGCGGCTGGGCGGCGGCTACGTCACCTTTAAGGTGCAGATCTTCAACCAAGAAGACAAGACCGTCCAGCGCGGCACGTGGACTCTGTTGGTCAAGAGCAAAGAGGCCTGAGCGACCTCAGAGGCATCATGCAGACCGTCCCCGTCGACCCATTCGACGCCCCACTCCTGCGTCATATCCATCAGATCACGCTGCCGACCCCCTTTCCGGTGGGGCCAGTCCATACCTACCTGGTGCAGGGCGATCCTTTGACGCTGATCGACACCGGGCCGCAGACGCCTGCGGCGCTGGCCGCGCTGCAAGCTGGCCTGGTTGAGCAGGGAGTCGCCCTGCGCGATATCCAGCGCGTGATCATCACCCACGCTCACGCCGACCACTATGGACTGGTGGGAAGCATCGTCGCTGCCAGTGGGGCTGAGGTCTGGGCGCACCCGCTGGCTCAGCCGCTGGTCGAAGGCTGGGCTTCGTATCTGGCGCCACGCGAGCAGTTCTGGCTGGATCTGCTGCTGGCAGCCGGCGTGCCCGCTGCTCCGGCCGAAAACACCGCCCGTCTCTACCGGGATATGCAGCGGTTTATCACCTACGCCCCTGTGGCGCGCCTGCTGGGCGAGGGCGACGTCATCGATCTGGCCGGCGTTGGCTGGCAGGTGCTGCACTGCCCCGGCCACGCCGACAACCTGATCTGCCTCTACCAACCGGCCGAGCGGCTGCTGCTGGGCAACGACCACCTGCTGGCCCACATCAGCTCCAATGCCATCGTCGGTCCACCCCCGCTAGGTGAGACGGAGCGCCGCCGCCCCCTGGTGGATTACTGGACATCGCTGTGCCGCGTTTACGAACTGCCGGTCGCGCTGGTGCTCCCTGGTCACGGCGACGCAGTGGCTGATGTGCGCGGCCTGATCAACAGCCGCTTCCGGTTCTACGAGCAGCGGCTGGCGCGGCTGCTGAACGAGCTGAGCCGCGGGCCCCAGACCGTCTGGCAGCTCGCTGAGGCGCTGTTTCGCCGGCTCGACGCCGTGGACACCTTCCTGGCCGCTTCGGAGGTGCTGGGGCATCTGGACGTGCTGGAACAAAAGGGACAGGTGGTCAAGAATACGAACGACACAGGCGTGTGGCTTTATCAGTCCAACGGGCATCCCCTGAGCGAGTAACGTGCGCTGGTAGTGGCGGCTTCAGCCGCGTGCGGGCACCCGAAACGACTGATGAAAGTTAAGAAAATGTTCCGGCAATCGCACCGCGGCGTCGTCGCCGAATGAACCCGTAGACCGGGCAGGTGTTCGGCGTCTGACACACCCGAAGCATGCTAAAGCAAGCTCAGTCATGCACGTTAGCTTGCTTCAGCATGCTTTGCGCAGCATATCAGCCTGCGGTTTCAAACGCAGGCGGCGCTGCGGCAAGATTATCGGGATAAATTCTTAACCTTCATAAGTCGTCACTACCAACCCTACAAAAAGCGGGTGGCATGACGCCACCCGCTTTTGGGTGTGTTTGAGTCTGGTTGAGCGGTCATTGCGAGTTTTTCATACCGCCCAGCGGCATGGAAAACTCGCAATGACCAGCCATCAACCAATCTCAAACACATCCCCCGCTTTTGTTGCCGAACTAACAACTGACCGCTGTTCCCGAAGGGTTACTGGACCAGAATCGTCGCCTGTCGCTGATCCAGAGTGCTGTCGCCCATCACGACAAGGGTGATGGTTTGCAGACCTGAGCTGACAGCCTGGATGCGGGCGGTGAGCGCCACGACCTCGTTGGCCGGTACAACTACGGACTGGGCGTTGAGATCAACCCGCAGACCAGCGCTGGCTTGGGCCGCCAGCCGCACCGTTTGCGTTCGTTGGCTATAGTTGAAGATCTGCACCCGCGCCTCGAACTGCTCACCAATTGCCATCTGCGAAGGCAGGTTGGAGGTCACAAACACGGGCTGGAAAACCACCAGCGGCGCGACAGCGCTGCCCAACCGGCCGCTGCGGTCCACGGCTAGCGCAGTGATACGCCAGGTGGTGATCACATCTCCGGTAGGGATCGAGACGGCCAACCGGCCGGCGTCGTCGGTGACCACTTCGGGGTTCCAGTAGAGCGTCTGCGGGAAGCGCTCGCGGATGATCGGCAGCGACTCCAGCGGGATCTCAACCGGCGCGGCGGCCTTGGATGCGGCAGGGGCAGCCAGCGCAGCAGCTACCGTCGCTTCGGCCGTTGGCTCTGGCAGCGGCGTTGTCGTGGACTGTGGCAGTGGCGTGCTTGTTGGCTCCAGCGGCGCTGTGGCGGTCGGCTCCGGCAGCGGCGTCGCGGTTGGCTCACTGGTTGGCGTAGCCGTAGGCTCCGGCGACGGTGTGGGCGTCGCCTCCGGCGTCCAGGTCAGCGTTGGGCTG
>Ga0209573_1001486_pt1 | contig 35886 bp, 23 predicted proteins | sample TNRBio252014_DNA_FD_185870 | JGI IMG/M metagenome (GOLD analysis project Ga0209573, IMG submission 185870) | Wastewater treatment Type I Accumulibacter community from EBPR Bioreactor in Madison, WI, USA - TNR Reactor_6/25/2014_ DNA (SPAdes)... | ecosystem: Engineered > Bioreactor > EBPR >...
GACTCGAGCCGGCCGCCGGCGAGGAGGCGGGACCTCTTCGTCCGGCCGAGAGAGTGCCCCGTGTGAACGAGCGGGATGCCGAGGAGCTGCGAGAGGCGCACCCCGACGTAGCCCGCGTCGGCGTAGTGGGAGTGGATCAGGTGTGGGAGGCGCTCCTGGGCGCGGAGGTACTCGACGCAGCGGTCGACGAGGGCGGGGAGGTGCGGCCAGAGAAGCTCCTTGCGCAGGTATCGCCGAGGCCCGAAGGGGAGCCGCACGAGGCGGGCTTTGCCGGCGAGCGGCTCCTCGGGAACGGCGTAGTCGGGCCCGGCCGACGGATCCTCGACGAGACGCGTCACGAGGTCGATGCGGGCGACGTCCGGGGAGCGGGCCAGGGCTCGCGCGAGCTCGAGGACGTAGGTCACCTGGCCGCCGGTGTCGGGGTCCCGGCCGAGCTCCGGGCCCGTCCCGCGGACGAGCCCGTGGAGGCTCAGGTGAAAGAGGTAGAGACCGTTTGTCACGCGGTCACCTCTTCCCAGTCCGAGAGGAACGGGGCGTAGAACGCCGGGTCCGCCGGGGTGGCGCCCGCGATCCGCGTCACGGCCCCGGCGAAAGCGACGCCGTGGCGGAGGCTCTCCTCGGCCGTCCAGCCCTCGACGAGGCCGAGGAGGACGACCGACGTGAAGGCGTCGCCCGCCCCGACGGTGTCGACGACGGGTCCGGGGGGCTCCGCGGCGGGGACCTCCACGAACGTCACCACGTCCCCGCCGGTCCGGGCGGCGACGAAAGCCCCCTTCGCTCCGCGCGTGACGAACAGGGCGCGCAGCCGGAAGCGGCGGACGACGTCGGCCGAGAGCGCCTCGGGGTCCCGGAGCGTCAGGCAGAGGAGGCGCCGGACCTCCTCGAGCTCCTCGTCGCTCACCTTGACGACGTGGGCGGCCGAGAGGGCCCGGCAGACGACCGAGCCGTCGTACCAGGGGGCGCGGAGGTTCAGGTCGGCGAGGCGGAGGGCCTTCGTCGCCGAGAGGACCTCGTGGAGGGCCGCCCGGGAGACGCGGTCCCTCTGGGCGAGGGTCCCGAACGCGACGACCGAGGGACCCCACTCCTTCGTCGCCCGGCCGGCGGCCTCGCCGTCGATCGCGTCGAACGCGGCCCCCTCGGGGATCTCGAAACGGGGAACCCCGCCGCGGAGCGAGACGACGGCGCGCCCGCTGGGGCGTCCGGCGTCGATCGCGACGCCGGACGCGGGGACGCCGGCCGCGGCGAGCGCGGCGAGGAGCGTGTCGCCCGCCACGTCGCGCCCGACGCGCGACAGGAGAAGGGGCTCGAGGCCGAAGCCCGCCGCGTGGCAGGCGACGTTCAGGGGGGCGCCGCCGGGGACCTCTCCGCCGGGCAGCGCGTCGACGAGCGCCTCGCCGAAGACGCAGACGCGGGGCGACAGGGAGGGACGGGGGCGGTCCGGGCGGTGAGGCGTCACGCGCCGATCCTAGCGGAATTTAGTTTGAGGTCAAAAGATTTGACCTCAAACGAACAGCGTCGTGGTGAAATCGGGGCGCGACCGGCGGGGGCCGCGCGGAGGAGAGATGGGAACGTCCGGAGAGCCGGAGAGCCCCGGGGAGGCGCCGCTCGGGAAGGCCCTCGATTTCATGAAGCTCCTCTGGAGGCTCGACCACGCCCTCCAGACGGCGTCGCGGCGCATGGCCGCGGCGCTCGGCGTCACGGGGCCCCAGCGCCTCGCCCTCCGGGTCGTCGGGAAGTTCCCGGGGATCAGCCCCGGGGAGGTCGCGTCCGTCCTGCGCCTCCACCCGAGCACGGTGACCGTCATCGTCAAGGGGCTCGAGCGCGCCGCGCTCGTCGAGAGGACGGAGGACCCCGGCGACCGCCGGCGGACCCGCCTCCGCCTCACGGGTGCGGGGAGGAAGGTCGCCGTCTCCGCGTCGGGGACGGTGGAGGAAGCGACGCGCCGCACGCTCGCGCGGGTCGAACCCGCGGACGTCGAGGCCGCCGCGCGCATCCTCTCGGCGCTCGCCGCCGAGCTTGAGGAGCCGGCAGCACGGCGAGAGTTGCCGCGTGGGACGAGGGTCCGTCGAGGTGCATATCCGTGAAGAGAATGGTCCGGCTTGCACTGGTGGCCTTTCTCCTCGGCGGGCTCGCCTTCGCCTACTGGAAGCTCGCCATCCCGACCCACCGCGTCACCGTCCGTTCCGAGCTTGTGATGCTTGGAGACCTGGACGGCGACAACAGGTGGTCGGCGGAGGACGCCAAGGCGCTCGCCTCTCTCGTGCAGGACCCGTCGAGCGCGCCTGCCGAGGCCGTCTGGCGGGTCGACGTGAACCAGAACGGACTCGTCGATGACGAGGACCTGGACGTCATTCGAGCCCTCGTCGCGTCCGGTGGCGACGCCTACGGCGCGGAGGACGCTGCAAGGGGCGAGGGTAGGCCGTTCCCGCGGCCCCGGGAGCTCTACCGCTACGTCACGGTCGAGGAGTACCGTCCCCGGCCTCTTTGGGCGGTGTCGTACCCGCTCGAGGAATCTGCGGTCGTGGCGTGGCTCGCGGACGTCCGCCCGGAGGGTGGCACGTGCGCCTACGCGAGTGCCCTCGACGCGGCCATCCGGTCGGAGGCCATCCGGTTCGACCGGGCCTTTCGAAGGCGCGAGCCGGGCCTGGAGCACGTGGAGCGGACGTATGCAGAGAGAAAGGTGGCACGGGCGAAGTCGCTCTTCGAGGCGGGAGAGCGGTACGAGCTGCTCCTCGCGCTGACGGAGCTGGTGGAGGACGCAGAGACTCTCACGACGAAGGGCCCTTCAAAAGCCTCGCTCGGTCTACTCGCTTTTCGCGATCATCTGCGAGAGGTCCGCCGGTCGCCGCTCTACGCCGAGTTCGAGGCCGGAAAGAAGGACTGGCGGGCGGTCCTCGGCCGCGTCTCCCGCGACCTCGAGGAGGATCTCGGGCTCTCCTGCAATTTCGAATCGCTCGCACCGCCGCGGAACATGGCCGACCTGGAGAGCTACCTCCATCGCGCCGAGTGGCAGTACTACAAGAGCTCCACGCGAGAGGCGGACTTCCAAGCACTCGTCGGCTACGCGCAGCACGATCCACGCTACCTTCGCGCCGTCTCGCGCACGAGCCGGAAGCTCCAGGACCCGGATGTTGAGAACCACAACCTGCCGATGGTGCTTCTGTTCCGCGAGGCGCTCCGTATCAAGGGTGGCGACAAGAAGAAGGCGGTCGGCCTGCTCGACGAGTCCATACGGATTCCGTATGCCTGGATCAGGTCGATACCCCGCCAGGCGTTGCCGGGGTCCCTAGCGCTCGACAATTTCCTTCTCCCGGGAAACAAGGAAGACGGGGCCGACAAGAGCCGGCACTGGAACGTGTTCGGCGGGATCTGCCTCTACAAGTCACCCCGGGAAGCGCTGGAGCTGGCGCTCAAGCGCGAGATGCAGGACCTCAGGGATGGTCGTTACTCCGAAGAGGCGATGCGCGAGTTCCTGCGGGACATGATCGCGAACCTGAACGGCATGTACCACGTCATGACGGTCGACCCCGACCTTCTGGCGGTGGAGCCCGCCGGACAGACACGAACAGGGCGGGCGGCTCTCGCCGCCCGCCCATCGAAGTGATGCTCCGGGCCGAGTCCGTGGCAGGTCAGTGTCCGCCGCCGTTCCCGCCACCATTCCCACCGCCGTTTCCGTTCCCGCCAGTGGTCTCGCCTCCATTACCGTTCCCGGTTCCCGTGCCCGTTCCGTTGCAGTCGCCAGGGCCGCCCGCGGGCCCCAGTCCGTTCGCAGCCCCCAGGCCGTCGCACGGGCCGGCGGGGATCCCCTCGACCGGGAGGCCGGCGGCGTCGTAGACGACGTGCCGCTCGGCCGGCGTCGTGATGATCCGCGTGTACTCCTCCGGGCTCAGGAACTGGGGCACGTAGGTCGCGCCTGCGGCGGTGAGGAGGGCGACGAAGGAGCGGAGGTGGTTCCGCGAGCCCTTCGCGAGGTTCTGCATAACGGTGTCGACGTCGAGGTTGTCGGCATCCGCGATCAGCTCTTCGACGTCGGCGAGGTCGAGGTCCTCGATCGTCGCCCCGACGGCGAACGCCTCGGCGAGGCTGACGGAGCCCTTCTCGACGAGGCTCACGTAAAGCGACTGGAGCCGCTCGTTCGCGAAGACGCCGGGGGCCTTTCCGGCAGCCGGGTCTGCCAGCTCGTAGCGCGTCAGGAGGAACGCCACGGCGTCCATGTGCTGCTGCTCGGCGGCGGCGATCGCCGTGAAGGCGCGCTGCCCCCACTTCGCGGCGAGCGCGACGTAGACGTCGCGGGCGAGCTTCTCTTCCTCGCGGGTGAAGAGGAGCCCTTCCTTCTCGACGTCGGAGAGGGGCTCGACGGGGAGCGTCGCCATGTAGGTGGACAGCCCGTCGCACGGCGGGTCGGTCGGCCTGCCCGGGCCGGCGGCGGCGAGGGGCGTGGCGATGTTGAAGGCGGCGAAGGTGGCGAGGAGGGTGAAGGTCGAAAGGGCGTGGCTTTTCATGGGCTTCTCCTTGCGGACCCAGGGGTCCGGTTGATCCGTGGGCGATTTCGGGAACGTGCGTGTTCCGGAGAGGAGCGGCCCCGACCTGTTCGGGGCCGCCCCAGGGGAGTCGTGAGGATTCGTTACAGGCCGGAGGTCAGCCGCGGCCGCCGCGCCCGCCGCCGGAACCGCGGTTTCCCGAGCCGGAGTTCCCGCGCTTCGAGCCGGAGCCGCCCTGGGAGCCGGAGCCCGTGCCGGTGCAGGTGCCGCTCCCCGAGCCCTTCCCGCTGGACTTGCCGTAGCCGGTGCCTTCCTTCGGGGCGGGGGCGGGGGCGCTGCCGTCCCCGGGTCCGTTCCCCTTGCCTGCGCCCTGGCCGGTCTGCGTGCCGGGGCCGTTGGCCGGGCCCTGCTGCGCGTCGGCGGGGAGGGCCATCATCCCGGTCAGGAAGAGGGCGCCCACGAGGAGGGTCGAGAGCTTCCTGGTGCTGTTCATCGTCGTGTCTCCTTTTCGTCTCTGCCGGGTGGACTCGTCGGCTCCCGGTTCGCCTTCCTCCATTCCAAGAGCCGTGCCAGGTGCGGGCGAACGGCGTGGCAAACCGTGAAACCCCCATTCCCAGAGGCTTCGGGACGATTCCGGGGAGTGCGAAGGCGTGCGCGGAGACTGCAGGTCCTGCAGTGCGGGGTGAAAGGACGCAGGCGGGAGGGTCAGACGGACTCGGGGTCGTCCCCGTCCGGACCGGCCGCGCCCCACGCCTTCAGCTTCCGCGAGAGGGTCTTGCGCTCGATGCCGAGGATCCGCGCGGCCGCCGACCGGTTCCCTCCCGTGGCGGTGAGGACCGCGAGGACGTGCCGGCGCTCCACCTCGTCCAGGCTCGAAAGCGATTCGGCGGGTCCGGCGGCGGCTGGCTCCCGAGGTCCCGGGGCGGGGGACTCCTCAGGCGTGGCCGACGTCTCGGTCGTCGCCAGAGTGGCGGCCCGCCCGGACGCCGCGAGCAGACGCGCCGCGGCCGTGGCGTCGGAGAGCGCCCCCTTGTCGATCAGGAGGCGCCGCACGATCTGCTCCAGCTCGCGCACGTTGCCGGGCCAGGAGTGCGCTGCGAAGGCGGCGAGGACGGCCGGGGAGGCGGGGGGCGATTCGCGAAACCCCATCTCCTTCACGGCCCCGGCCCGAAAGTGCTCGACGAGAAGAGGCAGGTCCGAGAGGCGCTCGCGCAGCGCCGGCAGGCGTATCTCGTAGCCGGCGAGCCGGAAGTAGAGGTCCTGGCGAAAGCTCCCGGCGGCCGAGAGCGCGGCGAGGTCGCGGTGCGTCGCGGCGACGACTCTCACGTCCACCGGCTCGGAGCGCTCCGCGCCGACGGGCCGTACCGTCTTCTCCTGGAGGAAGCGCAGGAGCTTCGTCTGGAAGGAAGGAGAGACGTCGCCGATCTCGTCGAGGAAGACGGTGCCGTGCTGCGCCTCTCGCAGCGCGCCGCGCCGGTCGCGGTCCGCGCCGGTGAATGCGCCGCGGACGTGCCCGAAGAGCTCGCTCTCCAGGAGGGTGTCGGGGATGGCGCCGCAGTGGACCGCGACGAACGGTCCGTCGGGCCGGGCGCCGAACTGGTGGAGGGCGCGGGCGACGAGCTCTTTGCCGGTGCCGGTCTCGCCGAGGACGAGGACCGTCACCGGCAGGCGCGCCACGCGCGCCACGGCGTTGTAGACCTCGACCATCGCGGGGTGCGAGCCGACGATGAGGCTTCGCGGCCCGTCGGGGTCCACCGCCTCTCCCCCCGCCGCGGCCGGGGCGAGGGCGGCCGCGATCCGGCCGAGGAGGTGCGCCAGGTCGAATGGCTTGGCGACGTAGTCGGTGACGCCGAGGCGGGCGGCGATCGTCGCGGTCTCGACCGTCCCCCGCGCCGTCATCAGTACGATCTTCGGGGGCTTCGGCCCCTCGCGCAGGCGGGAGAGGAGCGAGAGTCCGTCCTCGCCCGGCATGTAGATGTCGGAGAGGACGAGGTCGACCGGAGAGCGCGCGACCTGCGCCATCGCCTCGGCGACGCTCGCGGCGCGCCGGACGGCGTACCCCGCCTTCTCGAGGGCGAGGGCCGCGGTCTCGCGGATGGCGGTGTCGTCGTCGACGACCAGGATCGTGGCCAGTGTCCGGCTCCTTCGTTCAGGGCTTTCCGGGGAGCACGGGAAGGGCAACCTCGAAAACGCTTCCCGTCCCGTTGTCGGCGTCCCTCACCGAGACGCGCCCACGGTGCCAAGTTACCACCTCGTGGACGAGCGAAAGGCCGAGACCGAGCCCCTCCGCACCGCTGGCGCCGGCGCCGCGGACGAATCGCCCGAAGACCCGCCCGCGTTCGGCCTCGGGAATCCCCGGCCCCTCGTCGGACACGGTGAGGAGCGCGTCGCCTTCCCTCCGCGCGACGGCGATCCGGACCCGCGAGGAAGGCGGCGAGAACTTCAGCGCGTTGGAGACGAGGTTGTCGACGACGCGGGCGAGGAAGCCCTCGTCCCCGAGAACGAACACGCCCTCGCCGGCCTCGGCCGACACGCGCCCCGGCGCTCCCGCTCCGATCGCCGCGGTCCGCCGCAAGGCGAGCGCGCCGAGGTCGACGGGGCGGGCCGTCGCGTCGTAGTCCGCGAGGCGCATCTTCTCCACCGCGTTCAGCGACTCGATCATTCCGCCGAGCCGCTCCGTCTCCTCGCCCACCATCCCGACGACGCGCGCGCGCTCCGCCGGGGAGAGGTCGAACCCGGAGAGGAGCTGCGTGAGGCCCCGGACGGCCGTGAGGGGCGTCTTCATCTCGTGGACCGCGACGCGCCTCGCCTCGAGCTCTTCGACCCTGAGTGCGGCGCCGCGGGCCGCCTCCCGTTCGCTTTGCCGCGCGGCGCGCGCCTCGACGGCGAGAATCACGAGGAGCGTGGCGCCGGTGAGCGTGGCGACCGGGAGCTCGCCCCCCGCCGCCAGGACCGGCGCGCCGAGGCCGAGCGGCACGAGCGCGAGGGCACCGAGAAGGAGACGCCGGCGCGGCCCCCGGCTTCGTCCCGCGAAGAGGGCGAGACCGGCGAGCGCCGAGGCGAGGAGGCCGGAGGCGAATGGCGGGGCGGGCTGCAGGAGTCCGCCCGACAGGAGGCACGAGGCCGTGGCCGCGTGGACGAGGACGCCCGGCTCCGGCGTCCCGGACGGGGAGCCGGGAGTGACGAACCGGTCGCCGAGTCCGGCCGCGGTGACGCCGAGGAAGACGACGCGGCCGCGGAGGGTCCCGGCGGCGCGGCCTGCGAGGAGATCGGCCGCGCCGACGACGGGGACTCCCGACGGTCGATGACGGAAATCGGGAACGAGGACGCGGCCCACGGGGACGGGTCGTCCCGGATCGCTCGCGAGAGAGGCCGCGACGACGGAGAGGGCGGAGAGGGAGAGCCCGTCCCGCTGCTTCGTCGCGCTCAGCCGGCGCATCACGCCGTCGTGGTCGACGTCGAACGAGGTCTCGGCCAGCCGTCCGGCGCCGCGAAGCGACGGGGCCGGGAGGAGCCACCCCGCTTTCGCGTCGAGGCCCGCGGCGAGGACCGACGGCATCGCCCCGAGGCTGGCCGCGAGGAGGTCGTCCCCTTCGGCGGGCGAAACGAGGAGGAGATCGAGCGCGAGGACCCGGCCCCCCGCCTCGCGCGCCGCCCCGGCGACCGCCGCGAGCCGGGCGCGGGGCCACGGCCACGGCCCCTCCGTCGCGAGTGAGGCTTCATCGATGCCGACGACGGCCACGTCCGTGACCGGGCGTGAAGGGAGCGCCCGGAGGAGGGCGTCCCGCACCGGCAGGTCGAGAGTCGCCGGAAGCCCCGTGGCGAGCGCGATGGAGACGGCGAGAAACGCCGCGACGAGAATGGCGGTTTCGAATGCGGCGAGACGAGCCCTTCGCGTCGGGACCACGGTTCCCCAGTATCCTCGTTTCAGCGTCACAGCGCCCCGCCGGGGCGTCGAGCCACGCTGGCCCGCCGATTGCGAAGGCCGCCGGGAAGGAGGCGCACATGAACAGGAAATCGGCGCTGCTCGGCGCGCTCCTCGCCGCGACGGGACTCGGCCTCGCACAGGCCCCGCCTGTAGAGCGCCTGGCGTACCGCTTCGAAGAGGTGAAGAGCAAGGTCGTGAGGTCGCCCGGCGGAGACGAGTCCCGGGACGTGCGCGTGGCAGCCGGCGACCCGGCGGAAGCGGGCGACGTCGTGAAGACCGGCCTCTTCGGCCGGACGGTCCTCGCCGTCCCCGATCGCGCCGCGCGCTTCGAGGTCTTCTCTTCCTCGCGTGTTCAGCTTGCCGGCGGCGAGCCGGGGGTCCTCCTCGTCCTCGAGAAGGGGCGCCTCAAGGCCGCCTTCGACGCCTTCACCGGAGCGTCCGAGGCGCGGCGCGTCGCGGCGCCCGGGGCCCTTCTGGCCGTTCGGGGAACGCGCTACGGCCTCGAGGTCGCTGGAGGCGAGAGCGTCCTTGCGGTCTTCGAGGGGACGGTCGAGGTCTTTCCCTCGGACGGGACTCCGAGCCTCCGCGTGGAACGGGACGAGTACTGCGTCTTCGGGCCGAAGACCCCGCCGCGGAAGGACCAGATGGGGAAGGCCGGAATGAGCGAGAAGTCCTGGGGCTCGCGCGGCTCGGGAATGACGGAAGGGAAGCCGGGAAAACCTGCTGAGGGTTCCCAGGGTCCTGCCAGTCCGGGTTCCCAGGGGCGTCCGGCCGGCTCCGGCGGGGGCCGCGGAGGGCACTGAGCGAGACGGGCGCCCCGGACACGTGCGGCCCGGGGCGCCGTCCCTTCCTGACCCGGCCCGGGTCATTACTACCCGGCGGGGTACGTCCTCCTTTTCCTATTTCGGCAACAGCGTTCGAGGGTCGTTCGTCTTCGCGTCGATGACGGACGCGTACGCGGCAAAGGCGCCGCCGGACGTCGGCGTCGAGAGGACGAGCCGTGCCCCGGAGACGTTCGCCGCAACGCCCAGCTCGCGGACGACGCGCGACACCTGCGTCATCCCGAGAGGGAGAAGCGGCCAGCGGCGCGAACCGAGGACGGTGCCGGTCTCGGAGACGAGCGAGGTGTCCACGTCGACCGGCGCCTCGGTGCCGTTCGCGAGGATCAGGTTCGTCCGGAACGACGCGTCCTCGCGTACCGCCGGAATCGTCCGGCTCGTCCCGCTCCGGATCAGCTCCGTCTCGGAGACGAGCGGCACCGACTGCCCGAACGTGCCGCCGCCGCCAGCCGTCCAGGTCTGGCTCGTGGCGACGAGCGAAGGGCTCGCGGAGCGGAGCTGCACGGCGCCCCACGCCTCGCCGAGGCCGAAGAGGCCGAGGACGTCGGCGTACGTCACGGAGCGCCCGGCAGCGAGGAGGAACGAACGTTCCGGCCCGGGCCGCCCGTCGGAGTCGTGGCCCAGGAACCGGAGGAAGATCGCGGCCTCGGTGACGCCGGCGTTCGCGACCGTCAGGTCGGTCGTGTAGAAGGCGCCCCCCTCGCCGCCGATCCGCGCGCTCGAGGGAAGGAGCCACTCGTTGCAGGACGGCCCCGGCCCGCTCTCGCACGGGTCGGTGGGGAGGCCCGTCGGCTGCCAGCCGAGCTGCACCACCTCGAAGTCCGAGACCTTCAGCGCTGCGAACGCGGGGTTCAGGACGTCGTTGTCCCAGCGGGTGTCGTACGTCCCCTGGACGTACATGTCCGAGCCGTTGTCGGCGAGGATCAGGCCGTAAGTCTTCATCGCCTGGAAGATCCGCCTCACCGGCTCGGGGAAGGCCGAGAGGTCGCGCGACGCTTTCAATCGCAGGCGTGTTCCCATCGGTGGCGCGCCGTTCGTCGACCCGGCCCGGTGGGAAGCGGGGTAGACGTACCCGTTCGTCGCCCTCGCGGTGAACCGGAAGGCGTGGCGGATCGGCGCGCTCCCGAACGCCTCGTCGTAGCGGATGAGGCCCGGCAGCACCGCGAGGCCCGCGGCGTCGGCGCTCGTCCAGCCGTCGGGGCGGCGCAGGTTCGAGTCGAGGGGGAAGACGGCGCCCGAGCCCGCGCGCCAGGTGCAGGACGGCGACCCCTCGGGCTCGCAGCGTGTGTTCCACGTCTCGAAGAGGAGCCGGTTGTCGCGGTCGACGATGAGGAGGTGCTTGTCGCCACCCGCGCCCGAGTTGCCGGGATACCCGCCTTCGAGCCACTTCGGCTGCGTCTTCACTTCCGCCGGAATCGGGTACCCCGCCGGCCGGCCCGGCGCCCCGTCGTCGCTCTCGTCGGCGTAGTCGAAGGCGACCGGCTCGAGGGGCTGGCTTCCGGGGACGACGAGGTAGGGCATGCCGTAGATGTCGGGGCCCGATTCCGAGGCGTCACCGCCGAAGTCGGGGTGGAGCCCCTTGCTCGCGCCGATGAAGGCCAGGATCGCCGCCTCGTTCGGATCGCGCGGCGCCGCGCTCACGTCGGCGTTCCACCAGTTGTCGGCCGGGAAGAGGGGGAGGGGCTCCGGCAGCGGTCCGTTCCGGACGGCCTGGGCAATTGCGGAGGACGCGCCGAGGAAAAGCGCAAGGAGAAGAGCGGCGCGGGTGGCGGCCAGGGCAAAGCCGGAGACCGCGGGTCGGCCATTCGTTCGCATGGGACCTCCGGTGGGAAGTGTCTGGCGGCTAACGCGCCGTGGCCGGCGGAACGCAACGAAGCCGGGCCGGCCCCCGTAGAATCAAACTGTAATGACGAAGTCTCTGCTACCTCTCGCCGTCGTCGCCCTGTTCGCGTTCCCGGCGTCCGCCCAGCCCGGACCCGGAGTCGCTCCCGCCCCCCAGGCGAAGCCGACCGTCGCCGCCCCCCAGGGCGGGCCGGGCTTCGGCCCGGGGGTCGACGGGATGGCCCCCGCGGCGCCCACGCCCGCTGCGGCGAAGCCGGCGGCAGCGAAGCCCCCGGTGCCTGCCGTCTACGACGAGTCGGCCGACGCGAAGGCCGACGTGGCTGCCGCGATGGCGAAGGCGAAGAAGGAGAAGAAGAGAGTCCTCGTGACGATCGGCGCGAACTGGTGCAGCTGGTGCCGGACGCTCGACGGGGTCTTCACGAAGGACGAGAAGGTCGCGCCCGCCCTCGCGAAGTCGTACGTCCCGGTGAAGGTCGACGTGGGGAAGATGACGAAGAACCTCGACCTCGCCGCCTCCTGGGGCGTCGACCCGAAGAAGGGCGTCCCCCTTCTCGTCGTCCTCGACGAAAAGGGGAATGCGGTGAAGGTGCCGTCGACGGAGACCCTCGAGTCCGGGAAGGGCTACGACACGGCGAAGGTCCTCGCCTTCCTCGAGACGTACTCCGGACGCTGACGAGCCCCCGGTACGGGCGGTCCCGGGCCGGCCGGGGCCGGCGCCGTCGAAGACATCGATGGGCTTTCTCCGCACGGCGGCGTCACGGGACGCCGCCGTGCGACATTACGGAGCGTGGACGCCGTACGGAAAGAGGCCGGGTGTGCGCCGGTGGAGCCGGTCCTGCAGGAAGCCCTTCGCCTCTCGTTGGTTCTCCGGGCCTTCTTCGAGCATCGCGGACACGGGGACGAGGCCCGGGATCTCGTCCAGGACCTCTTCGTCCTCCTGCTGAGCCGTCCGGGCGGCTTCGTCGCCTCTGCGCCCGGGCCGCTCCGTTCCCTCCTCTTCGCCGTCGCCTGGCGCATCGGGGCGAACGCGTCGAGGCGGCGCCGACCCCTCCGCGCGTTCGACGAGGACGGCGACGGCCTGCCGGTTCCGGCCCTCGACCCCGAAGCCCGCGCCGTTCTCTCCGAGCGAGCCCGCCGGGCCGCGGCGGCGCTCGACTCGCTCCCCGAAGGGACCCGCCGGGCGCTCCTCCTCGTCGCCGACGAGGGAATGACTCCGGCCGAGGCCGCCCGGGCGCTCGGCATTCGCGAGGAGGCCCTGCGGGCGCGCCTCTGCCGTGGCCGGCGCCGCATCGCACAGATCCTGGAGGAAGACCGATGACCTGCCCCCTCTTCGACCACCTCGACGACGAGGCCCTCTCCGCACACCTCGAGGCATGTCCCGCGTGCGCCGGCGCGGTGCGCGCGGATGCCCGCCTCGCGGACCCCCTCGTCGCCGCGGCCACGGCGGCCCGCCGCTTCCGCGCCGCGAGGCGCCGGGCCTCGTCCGGGCTCCTCGCCGCGTCGCTCGTCGCCGTCGCGCTCCTCGCCGTTCAGGCCGCGCGCCGCCCCGAGCCTCGTCCCGTCTACGTCCTCCAGGGGGACGACACGGGAGTGGTCCTGACCGGCCCGGACCTGGTCCGCCGCGCCGAGTCGCTCGCCCCTCGCGCTTCCAGGAAAGGAGATCGCACGTGATCGCTTCGTTCCTTCTCGCCGCCCTCCTGGCGGCGACGCCCGGTCCTGAGCCCGCCCCGCCCCAGGCTCCCGTCGCTGTGAAGCCCGCCCGCCTCGACGTGCCGATCACGCTCCACCTCAAGGACTCTTCGCTCGTCGACCTCCTCGAGAAGACGGCCGACCTCCTCGGCGTCACGCCGATCCTTGAGCCGGGCGTGGCCGGACGGGTGAGCCTCGACCTCGAAGAGACTCCGCTTTCGAAGGCGCTCGTGGAGATCGGCGTCCAGACGGGAACCGAGATCACGGTTTCCGGGAAGGTCCTCCGCGCGAGGTGGAAGGACGGGCCCCGGGCCGGTGCCGCGACCGCCCCGCCGTCACCGCCGCGGGCGGGCGTCTTCGGGGAGGTCCTCCGCGTCTGGATGGAGGGCGCCGAAGACCGGCCGACCCCTATCCGCGTCCCCGAGTACGTCGGGACCGTCGACCTGCCGGGCTGCCGCGAGCCCGTCACGATCGCGCCGCTCGGGCCCTACAGCGGGAAGGCGTACGGCGTGGCGTTGGCCTCGCGTGACGGCGAGAACGGACGGCCCATGGCGAGGATCCTGTACGGCGCCGCGGCGGAGGGAAGGAAGCTCCTCTTGCCGGGTTGCGATGCCAGGCTCGTTGCCGAGGGCGGCGACGTGGGGACCGCGGCTGGCGTCGTCGAGCCCCGCCGCGTCGACATGGGTGAGCCTCTCGTCGCCACGATTCGACTTCTCGAAGTAACCGAGGAGCGCGAGGAGGCGCTCTCCGAGCCGAAGATCGCCTTCCCCGCCAACTCGGGGTGGAGCGTGAAGAGCGGGTGGGAGGCCGCCGGGCCGAACGCATCCGCGCAGGAGTTCGAGGTCCACGGTGCCGCCCTCGTCGTTCGCGAGGCCGACGAGTCCGCCCTGCTCGCGGTCATCGCGCAGGTCACGTCGACGCCACCGGCAGCGAGCGGCGGCGAGCCGCGTTCCGCACGTCGCGCGGAGTCGTTCCTGCTCCGGAAGGGGCGGCCGGTCCGCTGGACCCTGGATTCCTCCTGGGACGGCGGACGCGCGGCTCTCGTCCTCGAGATCACGCTCGTCAGGATGGGCGCCGTTCCCCGCTGAGCGCCGGGCCTGCGATCATCGGGGCGTGCTCCTCGCCTCGAAGATCGCGGCCACGCTCGTCCTTCCGCTGAATCTCGCGATCCTCCTCGGCCTCGTCGCGCTCGTCATGGCGCGGCGGCGCCGGGGAGCGCTCGCCGCCACCTTCGGCCTCCTCGCGCTCGCGATTCTCGTCACGGCCTCGCTCCCGGTGGTGAGCGACGCCCTCGTTTACTCGCTCGAGCGCGAATACCCGCCCTCCGACCCCGCCGCCGCGCCGACCGCCGGAGCCATCGTCGTCATGGGCGGCGCCCTGGCCGCGGGTGTGCCGCCGAGGCGCGGCCCCGAGCTCGTCGATTCCTCCGACCGGATCCTCCACGCCGCCCGCCTCTTCCGCGCAGGGAAGGCCCCGCTCGTCGTCCCGAGCGGCGGACGGCTTCCGTGGTCCGTCTCCGCCCGGAGCGAGGCCTCCGAGATCGCGGACCTCCTCGTCGAGTGGGGTGTTCCGCGCACGGCGATCGTCGAGGAGGGGAATGCCTGGACGACCTCCGAGAACGCCGTCGAGACCGTGAAGCTCCTTCGCGCGCGCGGGGTGAGGCGGGTCCTCCTCGTCACCTCGTCGCTCCACATGCGGCGCGCCCTCGCCTCGTTCCGGGCAGAGGGGCTCGAGGCGATCCCGTCGCCCTGCGACGCCCTCGTCGTCGCGCCGAAGCCGCGGGAAGCCTTCGACTGGGTCCCGCGCCCCGGCTCGCTCGAGCAGACGCACGCGGCCCTCTGGGAGCTTCTCGGCCTCGCGTTCTACCGCGTCACCGGGAGGGCGTGAGCAACACGCACTCACGAGAATCTACCGTCGGGAGCGCGATATACTCATCGCATGAGTACGCGCCTCCAGGTGCTCCTGGACGAGTCCGAGCTGAAGGAGATCCGGCGGGCGGCCCGTCGCCGTGGGATGACGGTGTCCGAGTGGGTACGGGGCGCCCTGCGCGACGGGCGGCTGTTGGAGCCGGGTACGGCCGCGCGGACGAAGCTGGACGTGGTCCGGGCCGCGGCCGAGCACGCGTTTCCGGTGGCGGACGTCGAGCAGATGCTCGAGGAGATCGAGGCGGGCTACCGGAGCCCCGTGTGATCTTCATCGACTCGAACATCCCGATGTACCTCGTCGGGGCGGCTCATCCGCTGAAAGCGGTGGCCCGGGCGCGCCTCGAAGAGGCGATCTCGGGCGGCGAGCGCCTCGTCACGAGCGCGGAGGTGCTGCAGGAGATCCTCCACCGTTACGTCGCGATCGACCGACGCGAGGCGATCCGGCCCGCGCTCGACGCCATCCTCGGGGTCGTCGACGAGGTCTATCCGGTCGAGCGAGCGGACGTGGAGAAGGCCGCGGAGGTCCTCGCGGGACGGCTACGGGTCTCGGCCCGTGACGCCCTTCACGTCGCCGTCATGGCGCGCCGCCGGGTGAAACGGATTCTGAGCTTCGACGGTGGTTTCGACGGCGTGCCCGGGATCGAGCGGATCTCCTGATCCTCTAACGCTCCTTCAGCCACCGCGCCAGCCACCCGAGCACCTCGCCGTACCAGTGCTTCGCGTTCGTCCCCTTGAGGACCCAGTGGTTCTCGTCGGGGTAGGCGACGAGGCGCGCCGGGACCCCCTTGGCCGTCAGGACGCCGTAGAGCTCGAGCCCCTGCGTGATCGGCACGCGGAAGTCCTTCTCCCCGTGGACGACGAGCATCGGCGTCTTCAGGTTCGCCGCGTGGCGGTTCGGGGTCCACCGCTCGACGTTCTCGAGGTTGGTGAACGGGTACCCGCCGTACGAGTGCTGCCGGCCGTAGGCCACGTCGGACCCGAACTGGCCGAGAAGGCTGTAGATGCCCGCGTGGCTCACGAGCGCCGCGAAGCGGTCTGTCTGGCCCGCGATCCAGTTCACGAGGTAGCCGCCGTACGAGCCGCCCGTCGCCGCCAGGCGCTTCGGGTCCACCGACCCTTCGGCGATCAGGAAGTCCGTCGCGGCCATCACGTCCTGGAACGGCTTGTCGCCCGGCGCGCCGAGGATCGACTCGACGAACGCCTGCCCGAAGCTCGACGAGCCGTGGAAGTTCACCATCGCCACGACGTAGCCCGGCGCGGCGAAGGCGTGGGCGTTCCAGCGCGGGTGGAACTCGTCGCCCGACGTCCCGATGGGGCCACCGTGGATCACGTGGACGAGCGGGTACTTCTTTCCCTTCTCGAATCCCGGCGGATGGATGACCCACATCTGGACGTCCTTGCCGTCCGCCCCCTTGAAGACGACCTCGCGCTCTTCGCCGAACGAGATCCCGGCCATCAGCGCGTCGTTCCAGGTCGTCAGCGTGCGCAACGCCGTGCCGCCGACCTTCACCGTCGCGAGCTCCGCCGGGCGGCGGAATGAGGTCGCACCGAAGACGAGGTCCGTCGCCCCGGCGATCGCGAGGCTCGTGGCGCGGCCTCCCTTCCAGACGAGTCGCGGCGTCCCGCCCGCGATCGGCAGCGCGTAGACGTTCGTCCGCGCGCGGACCTCGGAGCGGCAGACGAGCGTCTTGCCGTCGGGCGTGAAGCTCCAGTCCTCGGGAACGGAATCCCACTCCTCGGTGAGGACCCGCGTCTTTCCGGTCGCCAGATCGAGGAGCGCGAGGCGCGTCCGGTCGGGCCAGCCGTCCCCCTTCGTCTCGCGCCCGTAGGCGATCGTCCTGCCGTCCGGTGAAAAGACGGGGCTGCCGTCCTCCGCCGGGTTGTCGGCCGTGAGGTTTCTGGGCGCGCCGCCTCCGGCCGGTACAAGGAAGAGGTCGGTGTTCGTCGTCTTCCACGGCGGCTCGGTGGCGTTCGCGGCGAAGACGACAGAGCCGTCGCGCGCGACGTCGAACGCGAGGCCGCCGTCGAGCTGCCCGAGCCGCTTCATCCCCGGCGTCAGCTCCGTCACCTTCCGCGACTCCACGTCGAGGGCGAAGAGGCGCACCCACTCGTCCGTCTCGAGCCAGTGGTCCCAGTACCGCACGAGACGGTTCTCGGAGACCGTCGCCTTCACCCGCGTCTTCTCGTCCTTCTCCCGCCGCGCCAGCTCCGTCTTCGTCGTCTCCAGGCTCTCGCCGAGGACCGACGACACGAAGACGATCCGCTTCCCGTCCGCCGTCCACTTCGGCGACTGGACCGCCATCGGCATCTCCGTCCACCGCTCCGCTTCGCCGCCGTCGAGCCTCAGGACGTAGAGCTGGGCTTCCTTGTCGGCGTCGCGCTTGCTCACGAACGCCAGGCGCGCGCCGTCGGGCGAGAACGCCGGGGCCGACTCGCCCGCCTCGTGCGACGTGAGCCGCCGCCCCGGTCCCCCGGCGAGCGGCTGGAGCCAGAGGTCGGTGAGGTTCCGGTTCTTCTCCGCCTCCCAGGTCGTTCGCGGATAGACGACCGTCTTCCCGTCGGGCGACGCCACCGGCCGCCCGACGCGCACCACGGCCCAGATGTCGTCGACGGTCAGCGGCTTCTTCGCGGGCGGTTCGGCAGCGGAAAGGGCGAGCGCGGCGAGGAGAGGAGCGGCGAGCAGGGCGCGAAGACGCATCGGGACCTCCGGCGGGAATGGTACGGGAGGGGAGATTCTCGGGAGGGGAGCGTGGGATGGGAGGCGTGGCGGGGGCGCTGAGGTGACACCCCTGCCTCCATTCCGAACGTTCGGTACGGGATTCGTAGCAGTTGAACGGGTGGAGAGATGAGCCTCCGTCTAGAAAAGCAACAAGAGCCCATTAAGACTATTGAGGGGTTCTGGGGTACGTGACTTTACCGGCCCCCCCGAAAATGATGCGCGTCCTTCATAACCGGCCCTTCGCGGTCCCCTTCGGCGGTACCCGCGGGAGGGCGCGGCGACCCGCGCCGGAGCCGCATGGGGAGCGGACCTGGCGAGCGGTGACCTCGCATGAAGGGGGAGCACTCCGGTAGGGCCCGTCGGCCGGCTGATGCCTACAGATCAATTCGGCGACGATCGGCAATTCGCGATGGACGAAAGACCGGGCGAGACCTCACTCTGCCGGGCGTACCCCAATGCAGTCACCCCGACGTTCCCGCCGGAGTCTCACTCCGTCCGTCCCCTGCGGCGGAATTCCAGCGGATGGCGGGGAGAGGAATCTCGCTTGAACAACAACCGCCTCTTGCCGGGCTCGCGCCACTTTGCACTTCTCACTCTGCTTCTCGCCCTTCCGGCGGCGGCACAGAGCCTCTCGTCGGTCACGCTCAGTTCGACGAGCGTCACCGGCGGTGCGACCTCCACCGGCACCGTCACGCTCAGCGCAAACGCACCTTCCGGTGGCAAGGTCGTCGCGCTGTCCAGCGCCAACACCGGCGTAGCGACCGTCCCCGCTTCGGTCCAGGTGGACTCCGGGACGAAGACGAAGACCTTCGTCGTCTCGACGGTGCCACGGTCCGCGGATGCGACCGTCGTGATCTCCGGAGTCCTCAGCGGCGTCACGAAAACGAGGACGCTCACCGTGAAGGCGCCGGCGATGAGCGCCGCAAGCGTTTCGCCGACGAGCGTGAAGGGCGGAATCGGAGCGACCCTGACCGTCACCCTCACGGGGAATGCCCCGGCGGGAGGAACCGCCGTCGCCCTGACGAGCTCCAATGCTCAGACGGCCGCTCTTCCCGCCACCGTGACGGTTCCGGCGGGAACAAAGACTGTCACGGCGCCCGTCACGACACTCGGCGTCGACGCGAACGCAACCGTCACGCTTACCGCGACGGCGGGTGGAGTCGCGAAGACGGCGTCGCTCACCGTCTCGAAAGCCGTGCTGACCACTCTCGCGATCTCCCCGTCGACGATTCCCGGCGGCGGGGCCGCAGTCGGTACCCTCACCCTCACCGGGTCTGCGGGACCTTCGGGGGTCACGGTGACCCTCTCGTCGAACAAGACCAGCGTGGCGACGGTTCCTGCGAGCAAGCTGATCGCAGCGGGCCAGGCCACCGCCACCTTTCCGGTGACGGGCACGAGTCTCCCCGCGGGGGGGATTGCGACGATCACGGCGACCTGGGGCGGCGTCTCGAAGACGGCGAACGTGACGCTTCAGCCGTCCGCGTCGCTGCAGGCGGTCGACCTTGCGGTGTCGAGCATCCGAGGTGGGCAAACGGTAGCCGGGACGGTCACGCTCAGCGCGTCGGCCCCGTCGGGAGGGGTCGACGTGAGCCTCACGAGCAGCGACACCGCTGCCGCGACAGTTCCGGCAAGCGTCGCGGTCTCGCAGGGGCAGACGACGGCGGGCTTCACGCTGACGACGGCTGCAGTCGGATCGCCGAAATCGGTGACGATCACCGGGATCTGCTCCGGGGTGTCGAAGACCGCTCCTCTGACCGTCGAGCCCGCGATCCTCACGGGGCTGACCATCTCTCCGGAGACCATTCCGGGAGGAACGACCACGACGGGAACGCTGACCCTCGACGGTCCGGCGGGTCCCTCCGGTGCCACGGTGACCCTCGAATCGAGCGATACGAACGTCGCGACGGTGCCGCCGAGCACGGTGATCGGGGCGGGTTCCTCGATCGGGACCTTCCAGATCGACGGCGTTGCGGTCGCGGAGGATGGACTCGCGACCATCAGCGCGACCCTGGGCCCGGAGATGCACGGGGCGGACGTCTTCGTGAACCGGGCGATCGGCACCCTGACGGGCACGGTGAGGGACGGATCGACGGGGTTCACCCTTCCCTCGGTCTGGGTCTTCCTCGCGTCGGACCCCTCCAGGGAAACGTGGACGGACGGGAACGGCCAATACCACCTCACCGACATCCCCGAGGGAACCCACGTGGTGGAGGCGAGCTACGAGGGCTTCTCGAGCGTCACGAGTGACGCCGTCGTCGTGGCGAACGGAGAGACGGTGGTGGTGCCGCCGCTCTCGCTCCTGCCGAACCCGGGCACGATCTCGGGGACGATCCTCGACGAGGGCAACGGGAACCAGCCGCTCGAAGGCGCGCTCGTGACAGACGCGACCGGCCTCCACGCGGTCACGACCGACGCTGCCGGGCACTACGAGCTCTCGGGACTGGAACCGGGGTTCACGTACCTTGTGATTTACAAGGACGGCTACCGCCCCGGGGCCACGGAAGAGCTCGGCGTCGACGCAGCCTGGACGGCGGAGGCGAACGTCGGCGTCTCGCCTGTCTGGGGAGAAGACCGGCCCGGCGAGATCGAGGGCGTGGTCAGGGACGCCGCGGGGAACCCGGTCGGCGGAGCCGCCGTCTCGGTCGTCGGGGTGCCCGGCCTCGGCACGACGTCAGAGCCCGACGGCCGCTACACGCTGACCGTGCCGGCGGCGAACGGGTACGTGCTGGAGGCGCAGAAGCCAGGCTACCGCCGCACCCTCTCGAGATTCATTCGGGCATCGGCCGGGAGCCGGCCGTACCACGTCGCGCGCGACTTCGTCCTGCCTCTCGCGGACGCGACGGGGACGATCGAGCTCCGGGCGCTCGACCCGGTCTCGCGCAGTCCGTTCCGAGGCGACCTCTGGTTCCGTACGCCGTCGGGCCTCTGGCACGCGCCGGTAGCCGAATCCGGAATCAGGATGGTCACGGGTGTTCCCGCAGGTCTCGTCTGGGGCTGCGCGGGACCGGCGCTGCTTCCCGCGGGGGGGAGCCTCACCATGAGCTGCCCGGGGGAGCCCGTCGTGCCCGTGGGATCGCCCCGATGGGCGGCCGCCGGGATCGTGATGAACCGGTACTCGAACGAGCCGGTCGCGGGCGCGACGGCCACGTTCGTGAACGGCGCCACGGTCGTTCCGGTGACGACCGACGCGAACGGGCTCTTCAGCACCCACTCCGGTCCGGAAGGCGACTACTCGGTCACGGTTGAAGCTCCGGGGTTCCTTCCGACCGAGCCGTGGGTCTTCACGGCAGCCGATCACCCGGAGAGCGGCAACTTCTACGGCGCCTGGCTCTGGCCGGAGATGCCGGGCGGGATCGTGACCGTCACGGCTCCGGAGGAAGGGGCGTTGCTGACGGCCTCTTCGATCCAGGTCGCTCTATCCCTCGATTCGGCCCGCCCCGGCGATCAGCTGCTCTGGGCGTGGGCGTGGCCGTCCGCCGGAAACGTGGCCAGCGTGACGCCGGTCTATTCGGCCGACGGGATGAGCGCGGTGGTGACCATTGAAGGGCTCTTTCCGAACGGACCGCTCACACTGGGCATCGAGGCCGTCTCCCGGACCGGAGCGGGCTTCACGGTCGAGCGAAACGTCACCATCGGAGTTCCCTCGCGTCCCACGGGCCTCACCGTGACGCCCGCGTCGGTGGGTGGGGACAGCGTCGCGATGGGAACGGTGACGATCGATCCCCCGGCTCCCGCCGGCGGCGCTTCCGTGAGCCTCGCGAGCAGCAGCCCGGCGGTAGCGGTTCCTGCCTCGCTCCTGTTTGCCGAGGGCGAGACGGCCATGACCTTTGAAGCCGTCGCCTCCCAGGTGGAAGCCGAGACCGTCGTGACGATCTCCGCGTTCGCGGCCGGCACGACGACGACGGCGACCCTCACCGTGAGTCCGAGGTTCGCGCCGCCGCTCGCGATCGATCTCGCGGAAGGCGGCGTTTCCGGTTGGCAGGGCTTTGCCGGTCCGCCCTACACCGCGACCGTCAGCCTCGACACCACGCACGTGAAGGTTGGTACGTCCTCTCTGCGGTTCGTCACCGACAGCGGCTTCGACTGCGGCGTCCGCTACGTCGTGCCGGGCGGCGCGCACTGGGACCTGAGCGCAGCCCGCTTCCTCACGTTCTGGTCCCTTGGTCAGGCCACCGAGGCCTACGACGGCGCGCAGCCCGTGGTCATCCTTCACGGCCCGGGCGGCTCTATTCGCCTCCAACCCCCTGCCGTCCAGACCGTCAACGGCGAGTGGCGGTTCCATCGGGTTCCCCTGGGCCACACGAGCGACTGGACCGTCACGACGGAGGGCGCGCCGTCGCTCGCCGACATCACCTCGTTCGAGATCCATCAGGACACTGCGGGCTTTGGGCTGACCGTCTTCTACGACGGCGTCGCCTTCATCTCCGACATCCCCGAGGACCTCGCCGAGGGAACGGCCGCGCTCTGGGGTACCTTCGCCTCGGACAACCTGGCCACCTCCGTCGTCGACGATGGAAGCGACGTGAGGAGCGGGGCGGCGGCCCTCCTTTTCGACACCGCAAGCGGCTTCGACACGGGCCTCGTCTTTCCAAAGCCGGGGCCTGGGCAGACCCACTGGGACCTCTCCGACGTCCGCTCCGTGACGGCCTGGATCCGCGCAGAGCACGTCGAGTCGTTCCAGGGCAACTACCCCGTCCTCGTCCTCCGGAGCCCCTCGGGTTCTCTGCGGTACGAGCCCGGAGACGTCCTCCTCAACACCCCCGGGTGGCGGTCTTACGACATCCCGCTCGACGGGGCGTTCCCGTGGACGAGAACGCAGGAAGGAACCCCCGACCTCGCGGACGTCACGGCGATCGAGCTTCACGGCGACATCGTCGAGTGGGGCTTCCGCCTCCACGTCGACGGCGTTAGCGTGGGTCGGCCCTTGCCGCTTCTGAGGATCCCTTCGGCCTCCACTCCCGCGGGCAGCACGGTCACCGCCTCCGTCTTCCTGAGCGACGCGTCCCCCGCGGGCGGACGGACCGTCCTCCTCTCCAGCTCCGACTCGGGCATCGCGTCAGTTCCCGCGACCGTCGCCGTTCCGGAGGGGGCGAGGTCCGCGACATTCCCCGTTACCACTGGCTCTGTGACGACGGGGACTCCCGTCACGATCACCGTCACCGACCGAGGCTTCTCCGCCTGGACGAACCTGCGCGTCGATCCCGTCGTCGACGTCACGAGCCTCACGCTCGGACTTCCCAGCACCATCGGTGGCCTGTCCGTCGGCGGAACCGTCACGATCGCCGCGCCCGCCTGGGCCGGTGGAACCGCGGTTACGCTCACGTCGTCGAACCCGGCGGTTGCGGCCGCCCCGGCCGTCGTCACTGTTCCCGTGAGCGGTACGACCGCGTCATTCAACCTCACGACAAGCGCCGTCGCCTCCGACACGCCGGTCACCTTCACGGCGAGCGCCGGGGCGGCGACGGCCACGGCGAGCTTCACCGTCCTGCAGGCTCCATCTCCTGAGCTGGCCTCTCTCGCCGTCACCCCCTCGATCGTCCTGTCCGGTTCGGCGGCGCAGCTCGCCGTCTCCCTGGCGGCTCCGGCGCCCGTTGGGGGCGCCATCGTCGCGCTCGCCGCTTCTCCAGCGGGCCTCGTCTCGTTCCCGGCCTCGGTGACGGTGGGCGCGGGGGCCACGACGGCTGAGGCGACGGTCAGCGTCCCGGCTCCGACGGGCCCTGTAGAGATCACCTTTACCGCAACGGTGGGAGGCACTGTCCGCACGGCCGCTCTCACGGTGGCGCCTCCGGCCGCGCTCGTCTCCGTGTCGGCCTCCCCGACCGCTGTGACCGCGGGGGGCTCGACCTCCGTGCTCATCAGGTTGGTCTCCGCAGCGCCTCCTGGCGGGAAGACCGTCTCCCTGACGTCTTCGGTCCCGGATGCGCTCGTCGTTCCGGCGACGGCGACGGTCCTGGAGGGAAGCACGACCACGTCGGTCACCGCGACCGCACCGGCGAGCGCTCCGGACGCGACCGTGACGATCACGGCCTCGGATGGATCGGTTCAGAAGACGGCCACGGTCGCCGTACTGCCCACGGCGCGTATCTCCGCGCTCTCGTTCGCAGCCTCGGGCGGCTTCCCGGGCGAGTCCGTAACCGGAACCCTGACCCTCACGGGCGCGGCTCCCGTCGGCGGCTATCCCGTCGACCTGAGCTCGTCTCAGCCCGGCGTCATCTCCGTTCCCGCCTCGATCGTCGTAGCGGCGGGCCAGCTCTCCACGACCTTCCTGGCCCAGGTCGCCGCCAGCGGACCTGGCGGATGGGCAATGGTCTCGGCGTCGCAGCACGGGGTGACGAAACAGGCGACCGTGACCAGAATCGCCTTCTCCGCGCTTCTCGTCTCGCCGTCCGTAGCGGTTCCACGCGCTCCGGTTCGTCTCCAGGTGAGCCTGACGGGGGGCGTTCCGGCAGGGCGGGTCGTCGACCTGACTCTGGCGTCAGCGAATCCTGCCGTGGCGTCGGTTCCGGCGACGGCACAGATCCCGGCGAACGTGAGCTCCCTCCTCGTTCCGGTCACCAGAACCGAGGTAGCTTCCGACACCCAGGTCGAGTTCACCGTGACCGCGCTCGGCGAGACTCGAACGGTGACCGTGCTCCTCGAGCCTCTGAAGGTCATCAGCGTCGCGCCGATCAGTGGCCATTCGAGCGCCGGGGCGTGCTCGCAGGAGACATTCAGGATCACGGCGAACGCTACGGCGCCTACAGGCGGAGCGGCGATACAGCTTCAGGTGGTGAACGGCCGTCCCACTTCAGGGTCTCCCGTTCCAGGCTCTTCTCCGCCCACCTACAGCCTCATCCTCGCGGAGGGAAAATCGACCCTGGACGTGATCACGAGGGCCGACTGGACGCTCGAGCCGCTCCAGCTCGGCATCACGGCGCTCCTGGGTCCGTCCCAGGTCACGACCACGATGGCGATTCAGCCCGGAACGGTCTCCGTGACCGCCACGCCGTCGACCGCGCCCCGCGGGAGCACCGTCAGATTCAGGCTGGGACTACCCGGCGGTTACTCGTGCATCGGCATATGGAGCTTCGACGCGCCAGCGTCCTCGGACCAGCCGGCGGTCTTCAACGTCCCGGCGACAGTCCCCTTCACCTGGTCGAATGACACCGCGTCCTGGTACGTGGATCTGCCCGTGGGCACGACGGCCCTCCCTGGAGTCGCGCGCCTCACGTTCGCCGTTCTCGGGACGACCGCGACCGTCGACGTCACGGTGCCGGAGTCGTCAATCGCGTCGTTCTCGCTCAACCCCACCGAGGCCCCTGCCGGAGCCCAGGTCACGGGTCTCGTCAGCGTGGACGCACCAGCCCCCGCCGGCGGGATTCAGGTCCTTCTCCAATCGTCTGATCCCTCGAAAGCCTCGGTTCCCGCGTCGGTCGAGATCCCTGGTGGAGTCTCGTTCGTCAGCTTCACACTGACCCCACAGGAGACAGCGGCGGCAGCGGATGCCGTCGTGACGGCGACGGTCGACGACGAGTCTCTCACCGCGGCAGGATCGTCGATTCCGCGGACTACGACGTTGAAGGTCCCGTCTCAGGGGCCACGGCCACTCACCTGCCCGGTCCCGGGCACTACCTCACCGGAGTCGATGGTGCTTTCCGGCTGCACGCGGAGCCGGGAACCGCGACGGTCCAGCTCGCGGCGCCCGGTTTCCTCTCGTTCACCACCGAGCCTCTGACTCTCGCCGCGTCGCAGACTCTGGATCTCGGGACGCATCGCGCTCGACGTCCCGGAGGAAACGGAGCGGGGGCCAGCGGGACAGTCGTTGATCCTCAAGGGAATCCCATCTACGGGGCGGAGGGAGTACTTGAGGGCTACGACGTTTCCGTCAGGACGGACGGCGCTGGGAATTTCACAGTCACCGTGCCGGAATATCGTAGCCGTTATCGCATGACGTTCTCAAAGCCCGGTTACCAGACATGGACCCAGGACATCACACCCATCGGCGGCCTCGGTTCCTGTCCATACAGCCCGGATTGCTTCGTCCTCGATCCGAATCCTCGGGCCACTCTTCACCACGCGGCGTTTGAGAAACCGTCAGCACCGAGCGAATCTAGGGCACAGCTGCAGGTCTTCATCTACGGTGTCCCGTCCTACGGGGCAAGAATCTCGGTGACTCAGGCGACCGTCCGGTCTCCGGGAATCGACACCTTCGAGCAGATGACGCTGTACCCCTCGGAGGGGGAGTACGGGATTCTTCCCGTCGACCTGCCCAAGGTGACCGCGCCGACGACTGTCGAGTACGTTCTGTTCTATGGAGGAGAAAGGACGAGCGCCTTCATCGAGGTGGTGCCTCGGACCCTCGTGATCAGGTCTCTGAGCGGGGGCGTTCTGAGCCCGGCGACAACGGAACTGTGTTCCGTCACCCTGCGGACCGGGCCAGCTCCAGCCGGCGGCGCCGTCGTTTCCCTGACCTCTTCCGACCCTGACGTCTTTTCCGTTCCAGCCTCCGTGACGGTACCGGCCGGACAGTGGACAGTCGACTTCCCTATTACCGGCACAGGCCTGGTATTCAATGTGCCCAATCCGAGCAAGGGCACGCTGAGGGCGTCCTGGGCAGGGGGGTGGGAAGAGAAGTCCGTGTCCGTCTACCGACCGGATGTCTCCTTCGTCGCCGTGTCGTCGTCGGCGATCGTCGGGGGAAGCCAGGCGACAGGCACAGTCGGGCTCAGAGGTCCTGCGTACCCAACGGGACAGACGATTGTCACGCTCGAGAGCACGCTCTCGAGCATCACCATCCCTCCCACCGTGACGATCGCGCCCGGAGCGTCGACAGCGACGTTCCTCATCGCGACGACTCCCGTCACGCAGCCCACGACCGGCACGATTCGTGCCCGGTTGACCACACTGGCAGACCACCAGGTCAGCAACCCCCAGCAGCATACGGCAGACCTCCTTCTGACGCTGTCCGGCCTCGCGCTCGTCTGTACACCCACCGAGTTCGCCGGGGGGTATTCCGTCTCGTGCCAGGTCTCTCTTCCCGGCAGTCCGGCACCGGCTGGTGGCACCGTGATCTCCCTGACATCTTCTTCGGGAGTCGTCTCCGTCCCCGCCTCGGTCACCGTGCCGGAGGGACAGTTCGCGAAGACGTTCTCGGTGACCACGACGCCCACGGTCTCGACGACCACCAGTGTCCTCCGGGCGACCCTGGGAGCGGAAGTGGCGGAGGTAGTCCTGACCGTCCGGCAGCCCACTCTGACCTCCCTGGACTCAACGACCACCGTGGAAGGCGGCTCCCCAATTTCCGCGTACGTCAGGCTCGACGGACCCGCGCCGGCGGGCGGCGTCCTCGTCCAGCTCTCGAGCTCGTCGACTTCGGTGACCCTCCCCACGTCCGTCCTCATCCCCCAAGGGTCCAGCAGCGAGTCGATTCAGATGACGACTGCTCCCGTTGCCGCGCTCACGGAGGTCGTCCTCAGCGCCTCTTCAGGCTCGGCTACTGTCACGAGGACCATCACTCTCGAGCCCCAGACCTGGCGTCTCTCTCCCCTCGCTCCCGGGCGCGTCGTTGCCGGAGCAAGCGGCGTCACGCTCTACGGGCGCGAGTTCCTGCCGAGCAACTCGGTTTACCTTGCGGGCCCGGTCTACTCGGCCACGGCCCCCGACGCGCCCCTCTGCGACGAGCCGGCAGGAGCCTGCCCAGGGTTAGATGTCCAGGGGGTGGTCCCGATCACACCTCCACAACCGAGCGCGAACCGGATCGTCTTCACAGTCCCGGCCTCGCTCTCACCTGGTTACTACACCGTCCGCGCGAAGAGCGCTGTCGGAACCCTCTCTTCCGAGGCCCGCTGGCTCCTGATCGACGACCCTTCCCCGGTCGTCCCTGCCCTCGCTCCCGAGCAGCACGGCCTGGCCCGGCCGATCACCTCGGGCCAGACCGTCACCGGCACGTTCGTAGAGAACGGCGACACGTCGGGGGCCACGAACGACTTCAACCTCTACTACTTCGTCGCCGCCGCCGGGACGCGGGTCTCCGTCCGTCTCGAGCGGGCCGACGCCTCACTCCCGTGGGAGCACCCCGACAGCCTCGACCCGCAGGTGGCCCTCATCGCGCCCGACGGCTTCGTCTACGAGAACGAAGGGCGGCAGGACGTCGTCCCCGCCACCGACCTCAACGCCGAGGTGACCGACCTGACCCTCCCGCAGACGGGGATGTGGCTGATCGCCGCGAGCACCAGCCGCGGCCACGGCGACTACCGCCTCTCCTACACGATGACGGCACCGGGCAGCGTCCCCCTCGCCCAGCGCATCGTGCCGTTCACGGGCCGCGGCACCACGGCCCAGGTCGGCACCGACGTGCGTCTCACGCTGGCCGCGATGGACCCGCGCGGGTACCTCCTCTCTGGGGCTGCCGTGACGTACACCGCGTCCTATCCGGACCCCGGCATGGGCACCGTCGTGTGGCCCGACAGCCAAGGCACATTCACAGCTGTCGACGGCCTGGCGCAGGTGAGGCTCCGTTCGACGACCCGCGGAGTTGTCGACATCGGCACCAACCTCTCCGACATCAACGGCATCATCACCGCTTCCTCGCCGGACCCGGTGGCCGAGGCCCTCGTCGAAACCACCCTCGCCACTCTCCCGCGCTACCAGCCCCTCGAGCACCACCCGTACGTCGTCCGCGACGTCGACCCAGACGGCAACGTCACCCTCGACCTCGGTCCCGTCAAGACCTTCGAGTCGTCCCGGCCGTCCCGCCCGAGGACCGAATGGAAGAGCGGGCCGGGAGGAGTGAAGACCTTGGGCGCGTTGCCCGCGCCAGACAAACACGAGCCGGCTCCGGCGCCTCGCCCCCTCCCGCCCACCGAATCCCTCGTCGCCCCCGCGTGCACCGCATTGACGCCCTACCGCCACGTCGGTGTTGAAGCCCCGGAGCTCAAGACGCCGTACACCGTGACGCTCAAGGACGTGTCAGACGGCAAGCCTCCGGAAGGCGTTCCCATTGGCGAAAAGGGGATCGAAGGCTACCGGATCGAGAAGAACGTCAAGCTGCTGCTCGACGTCAGGGACCGTGAGGGCAACCCGCCGCCGCACCCCGTCCTCGTGAGACTGGCGGTGGGAGGTCCGCGATCGGGATTGCTCCTCATTGGCGCCGAGGGCGCGCAGCAGTGGTGCAAGGAGGCCTTCGTCGTCTGGCACGAAGCCGACTCCCAGGGCAATCCCGGCCCGGATCCCGTCGCCTTCGAGTACAGGCTCGGTACCCTCTCGCTCCTGCCGGGGGTCGAGCCCGACCCGGACCATCCGGGCCAGGTCAAGCCCGTCTGGGGAGTCGCCGAGGTGCTCGAGGCCACCACCGAGGCCGTCACGCCGGAAGCCACCACCCTCGACCAGACGGTCTTCGCCGTGCGGCCGGAGCCCGGCAAGCCGCAGAGCCTCGTGGACTGGGACGGCCCGCCGGAAGACGACCGGTGGGAATGGTGGAACAGCTTCCACACCTACTACGACCCGGCGCATCAGGCGAGGGCCGTCTGGGTCACGAACTACAACGCTTACACCCTCGTCGACAAGTTCGGCAACACGGTGTGGGGATGCCGGGATACGAGGACCATGCACGGAGGCAGCCGGCTCACCGTTAACCTCCCCTACCAGGAGACGACCGGGCCCGACTTCCGGGCCTACGCACTGGAGATGAAGTGGTGGGCCGACAGCAGCGACCAGATGCCGGAGGGGGTCACCTCCGTCGGCCTCTTCGTCAGCTACCCCGAGAGCCCGGGGGAATGGGCTGCGGGAGAAGTCTCGAAGTCGACCCTCATCGACCGGCAAGGGGGAAGCCAAACGCACCTGAAGAGCTACGGTGGCTACGAAGCGAGGTTCGGGATGGACGACGGTGCCTTCCCGATGTCGGTCTCGCCGGAGGCGAAGGAGGCCGCGATCCCGAGGGTGGGCCCTGGCCCCGCCTGGGCCCCCTCGAGGAGCCTCGATTCGCCCCGGCGCCTGGCGCTCGTGCTCCTCACGGGAAGGGAAGCCCCGTCGGTGCAGGAGGTTTTCCGCGCGGTGCACCACCCGTGGGAGTGGACCGGAGGCACGTGGGTGGAGAGGCCCGTACAGCCCGCTCAGGACCCGAAGATCGACGTCGCTTCGAAACCGAAGCTGAGGATGAAGCTCGTCGACGTCAACGGCAACGTCCAGACCGCGGCGGGCTTCAAGGTACACCTCTGCCCGAGGTTCGATCACGAGGGAAGTCCGCAGGCGCCGGAGTGGCCGTGCCCGACGGCGCCAGTGCAGAGCACGAACGGGGTCATCGAGGACCTGGCCATGAACCCGGGGGTGGTCGGCAGCGGAGACCCCCCGTCCCCGGACGCCACCGGCTACCTGGGCCTGGAGTTGACGCAGGCGCCAACGGCTCCGGGAACCTACTATGTGTACGTGGAGTCTCTGGATAAGGACGTGAAGGTCCGCGACCAGACCCTGCTGCACCTGGATGACACGCCGGAGGGGCAATACCAGGGCGGGTTTGCGCTGTGTACGGTCGAGGGAGGGGAGTTCCTGGATAGGGACTTCCGCCGACTGGATCCAACTATCGTTCGTGAAGCGACTCCAGCGGTTCTCCGAACCATCGAGCCAGGAGTCTCAGCGCCCACGGCGACCTATGCGGTCAGCGCCTTCGATTCGGCAAACATAGAAGTCGGGTCTCCGGTAGAGGTGACCGCCACCCGTGTAGGGAGAAGCTCTGCGTTCCTCGGGTACTTGACGCTTGCCCCAAGGACATCTGCGGGACTCCTGTCTGGACGGCTGACTGCGCAGGCGGCCGATGAGGGACCGCTCCGTACACTTCCTGGCGGGAAATCGAAGTTGCTCGCTGAACGGCAGGGGAGTCAGAAGGCCCGAAAGGACCCATTCGTACCGTTTCGCTTCGCGATGGAGTTCTGTGACCCGCAAGGAGCGGCATCGGCTACCCAGTACACCGCAATCGACGACAAGTACGGCAACTACGCCGAGAAGACATTCCTTAGGATCACAGTACTCGATCCGACGGAATCTAATCGCCTCGTCGACGACGCGGAAATCAAGAGCGTTCACCTTCTTGAGATCCCCTCCACGGTCGCCAGGCCAAGTGTTGTCTTCAACGGACCAGCTAACCCGTCAGGCATTAACGCTCGCGACAACAATTGGGACAACGGGGGCGACGTCATCTTGTCGGCCGGCTGTAACCCAGAGGAGGCACCGAGCCTTGGTGTCGACATAGTTCATGGGGTCTCAGAGGGTCGACGGAACGAGCCCGAGAATGCGTTCTTCGTTCGGGCCGTTGCCCGCGCGAGGACGAACGAGGCAGGCCAGTCCCTCATCGGATTCAAGGCCGAGCTCAAGGTGGACAAGGCAGTGCTGCCGGACGGAACGCCGGTCGACGAGTCAGAGCCTTTGTCCGTCGAGATGTGGGTGGATCAGGAGGACTTCTTCCCGGGCGGCTCCACGCCCGGACGTCACCCTTCGAGGCCTGGGAACCTGAAGACGTCCATTGACTGGCTAGAGAAGCACGCCTTCGACGCGCTGGGCTCTCCTCTTACGCCGGGCGAGGAAGAGGCATTCCCCACAGTCAGGGAGGTCCTCTCGGACGCTTACTCGCCAGTGAACCCGAGTGTCGTGGCCTACATCGGTCCGGCATCGGTCAGCTGCCCCTATTCCGCATCGTCCGGGGGGCCTGTCTACCACGTCGTCCATTTCAACGCGTTCGCCACCGGGCTGCGCTGGGGGATGACTGCTGAGTCCGCGGACCTAACTGAGCAGACGTTTGAACGCACGGACAAGTGGTCCGGTGTGTCGTGGTCCATCCCCGGCGCTCCGTTAGCGTTCTTCGATCAAGCACTGAGTCACGAGGCGCGGCACTCGCTGCAATACGCAGTCGGCATCGATACAAGCGGCGGAAACGACGGCGACCGAGACCTGTTCGTCCAGGGCCTCTCCGCAGGGGGCCGAACGCTCATCGACGGTCGCCTTCTTGTTGACGGGTCGCTGGATGCCGCTGGCTCTGGAGGGAGTGATTCGAACCCGGGATTCGATTTGTACGGCAACGACACCGACCCGCGCGCGATAGAGGCCGACTGCCTCAGTTGGAAGCCGGCTCTGGAAAGGGACGCCTTCCTCCGTCAGCGCAACATCGCTGGCATTGCCTTCGGTTCTGCTGGCGTTGAGCTTGCGGATGACTCACCGCAGACAATGATCACCGGTGAGAAGCGCACCTTCCTCTTCCCGTCGGTCGTAAGACGGCCGGACTTGAATCTGAAGGGCTATAACGGCCGCGCGACCGTGACCGCTGGATCATGTGTGCTTTCTGACGGCTTCCTTCGAACGGGGGGAGACGTAGTGATCCGTGTGGGCAACGACGGCAACTACCGCCTGGACGTGACGGCTCAGGGCGCCCCGGGAACATGTACGGTCTTGGTGCGAGCGTTCATCCCGACCGACGGAACTGGGTCACCTGTGCTTCCAAGCGACGATGCACATTCAGCCACGCTGACAATCGCGGTCCGAAGCCCGAGCAACTGAAAGGAGAAGAGGTATGGAGAGACGTGAGATCCACATCATCGCGTTGCTAGGGCTGGTTACCTGCATGATGGCGGCTGGGCGCGGTGCGGCCACGACGATGCAGACGATGGAACCTACGCCGCAAGGGGCCCTCCTTCGTGTCCTCGCTCGGGGAGAGCGGAACGCTACGTCTCTCGTGAAGCCGGTCCGAGAGTGCGTCGATGTGCCTCCCGAGAAAGGGGGGTGCGAATTCAAGATTGGAATCCTGCTTGCGCAGCTGACGGCAGAAGGCGAGAAGGGGCAGGAGACAGTACGAGAGGTCCTGGCGGCGGTTGGAGAGGGCGCGCGGACGGACGCGCAGAAACGCCGCGTCGAAAGAATTCGCGAGTACTCCTCGGTGGGGCGAGGCCCTGCAACGCTTGCAACTGAAGCGGAACAAGAGTCCGAAGGTGTCGAGGCCGAGCTTTCGGGGGACGAGCTGGCGGCCTTCGAAAGATCGCCGCGAGTAGGTGATCGGCTGGAGAGACTCCTGTGGACACGCATCGGTGGCGACACCCGGTCCCGCGTCCGAGTCGCGTTCGAGAACGCGACGCTGGAGAGGTGCGACGAGGTGCTGGGAGGAACCATGATTGCCACCTGCGCTGCGCTTCCCCGCGGCGCTATGCGGCAGAGTCTCATTAGAGTGGGGGTGAGGCCTATCTACTCGCAGATCTGCACGGAGGATCTGTCGAGCGTCTATGGAGGCCTCGGGAGAGAGCAGCTGGAGAAAGTGGCAGGGCTGATCACGTCGAGCGGGAATGTCTATCTCGCGGGTTACGACATGCTGCTTCGAAAGTGGGCCAAGAGACCTCCGTCGAAGTGGGAGGCTTGGGCTGATGCGGCAGCCCTCGTCGGATGGTGACCCAGAGGGTCTTGAAGCTATGCCTTAGCGTGGTAACCGCTTCAATACGAGAACAGCGGAGATGCGAAGAGCCCAGAGTCCGACCGGAGTGAAGCCCCGCACGGCGCCTGCGGGCGCCGTTGGAACCGGGAGCGCCCGCGCCGGCTCCGGGAGCCGGGGTGAAGGAGCCGGGCGCTCTGCGAAGCGCGCGCCGGGTGGGTCCCCGTACCCCCCATCCCGTCACGCGCCTCGCAACCCTGCCGCGCCGCGCAACTGCGGCGAAGCGTCGCCTTCGTTTCGCGTCGCGTCAGGGCCGCTGTCCGATAGCCGCGGCTATCGGACCCGGGTCGTTGATGTCCCGCTCCACTTCGTTGCGCGGGGGCACCCCGGCCCCCTCCGGGTCGCGCTGCGCGCGACCTTCAACATAATCGAGGACTATGTTTAACCGGCGCGGTCGTAAGGAGCGCGCTTCGCGCGGTCTTCCAACGCCTGGACACGCCGCTCGCGCACGCACCTGCGGCGTCCCCTGCGGTCCGCGTCGCCTTCGCTCGCGAGCTCGCTACGGCGCCTTGCGGTCCTCGGGCACACCTTCGGCGCGGGCGAACGTCGCGCCAGGCACTACGGCGGCCTTCGGCCGCGGCAGCTGAAGGCGCTGGCACTGCCTCGGCATCCTGGCGCCGCGTGCAGCTGCGGTGCGCGCTCCTTCGTCGCTCTGCTCCTCGCTCCACGCGACGCCGCCTCGTCGTGCCAGCGCGGGGCCGAGGGAACGACCGGGGAAGAACCGACGAGAACGAGACCGACGAGAACGGGACCGACCGGGACGAGACCGTGGGCCGACGTCCTCGCCGCGCAAGGGACGGCCTTCGGCCTCTTCGCCCTTGCGCGGCTCCGGGCGCCGGCCCGGAGCGCTGATATGCGAGGCGATGACATCGCCTCGCCGCTCTCGACGGCGACGACGTCGAGCACGACGACACCGAGCCCGACGTGCTGACCTTCCTTCCTTTAGCTGCTCGTCCTCGCCCCCGGAGCCCTCGTGCGCGACGCCGCGCGTCGCGCCGGTGCTCTCTCCCGACGTGCTTTCTCCCGTCGCGCTCGCTCTCGGGCGTGGCGCGCGGCGTGCGCGCGGGGCGCGCCCTCGCACGCCGCGTGACACGCCTTCACTTGCTCGCGCCCGAGGCGCGGACAGTGCCGCCTGGCACGGCGGCTGCTCCCGAGGCTCGCAGCCGCCGTGGCCAGGCATGAAGCGCTGCGGAGGGCCGGAGGACGTCGGCCCCTTGCGGGCCGCGCCGCAGGCCCGGAGCCGCCTTGCGCCCCCTTCGGTGACCGCCGCAACTTGTTCGGCGGCAGGGCCGGCCTTGCCGGCCCCGGAGGCCGGGGAGCCGCCCCCTCGCGGCGTTGCCGCGAGGGACATCAGAGAGCCCGCGTGGCCCAAGCCGGCCTGCTTGGGCCACGAGCGACCCTTGCGCGGCGCGGCACGGGGAGGCGACCCTTCGCCGCAGTGACGCGACGCGGAAGGGCTTCAAGGCGTGTGACAGCGAGGGGGGCGCGGGGCCCCCGCTGGCGCGCGCCTTGATGAGCGTCAGCACGAACGGCTCCCCGGCCGGAGCCGAAGGGGGCGGGGATGCGTGCTCCTCTTCGGGTGTCGGCGGTGTCCCGTCGTCGCTGAAGAGAACGACGCGTCGGGTCGCCGGATCCTGGTGCTCAGCTGATCGCGGGGATCGAGGGAGCCTCGACGCGGAACACCGCGTAGCCTTGCCCGATTCCCTTGAGGTCGTCCTTCCTGAGGCACTCCCGTGTCAGCCGCAGCGTATGCAGCCGCGTCTCTGACACGGAGAACGTGACATTCCTCGGAGCGTCGTCACAGGAGGGCAGGGCGCATCCCTCGGCCAGGGGGAGCGCTTCGGCGAGGGTCCGTCCGATCTTCAGCTGCCCCTCCTCGGCGAACTTCGCGCAGCGGAAGAACCGGTCGACCTCGAAGCCGATGAAGTCCGTCCTGTGAGAGACGGAGACGGACGTACCTCCAAGCATGCCGAGGCCGAAGCCGCCGAGCCGCTCGAGCGCGGCCGGGACGCCGCTGCCTGAGCGCGCGAACTCTGCGAGGCTCTCAAGGAACGCCTCCTGCCGAAGCGCGTTGACCTCGTATGGCTTCTCGATCAGGTCCACGAACGCCATGATCCCGAGCTGGCAGAGCTCGTGCTCGAGCTCCAGAGAGTCCAGGTCGGCCCGTTGTTCTTCCTCGGTGAGCCTTCGCTCGAAGCACATGGTGCTGACCGTCTTCGCCGCGGTGACGAGGCAGGCCTGGATGACCGCGACGGCCCGCCGGCCGATCTCCTCCGGCGGGGCGCTGACGACGACCCAGATCTCATCTCCGATCGTCTTGATGAGGAAGATGTCTTCGACGGGGATCCCGTGCGAGAGGAGAACGAGGTAAAAGCCGGCCTCGTGATGAAAGAACTGCCGGAAGAGGCTCGCGTAGCGCTCGGCCACGTTATCCGCGTCCTGGGCGCTCACGCGCAGGATGGTCGCCTTGGCTTGAGTGGAGCCTGAAAGGTCGAGGGAGATGGAAAGCAGGGGCAGGGGCGTGCTGGGCAGCGTGCTCACCCGACGAGCTTTCGGATCTTCCCCTTGGCGACCAGGGCGTCGATGAGCTTGACCGCGGTCTCCTGATCGTCCTTCGGGAGCGTCTCGAGCTCGCGGAAGCGGCGCAGGAGGCGGAGATTCTTCACGTGGGCCTCGTCGGGGACCACGTCGCCGAAGAGCTGGTCGAGGGAGACCGACAGCGTCTTGGCGATCTCGAGCACGTTGCCGACCGTCGGGAAGCTCACGCCCGTCTCGTACTTGGAGATCTGCATGTAGTGGACGCCGATCGCGGCGCCGAGCTCCTTCTGGGACAGACCCCGGCGCTTGCGGAGCTCCCGGAGGCGGCGGCCGAAGGAAAGGGCCTCGGTCGAAGCTGGCATGAGCAACAAGGTAGCGTCGGTTTCGAGGGGCCTCCCGCTCATCGGCGAGAAGTTTCATTTAACACTTGATCTGAAGTCAAGTCTTAAACAACAATATTTCTCGTCTGACCCCCTTGACAGGCAG
>Ga0209573_1001487_pt1 | contig 35884 bp, 24 predicted proteins | sample TNRBio252014_DNA_FD_185870 | JGI IMG/M metagenome (GOLD analysis project Ga0209573, IMG submission 185870) | Wastewater treatment Type I Accumulibacter community from EBPR Bioreactor in Madison, WI, USA - TNR Reactor_6/25/2014_ DNA (SPAdes)... | ecosystem: Engineered > Bioreactor > EBPR >...
CAACGCAGAATCTAATTTAGAAAGACAAACCTCTAAAAATAAAGTTTGAATAGCGGGCAACAAAATTAATTTTAGAAAAAATTTGGAGAAATTTAAGTTTTCATGTAAAAATACGCTGAGTAGTTACTTGCCATTTAAAGAAAAATCAGATGTGATTTCAATTTGGCTTCCAGATGGTTGAATGATTCTCAACTTATTTGGGGTAGAATAATCATAATTAGTTACATTGCCGTTTCTGTCTACTTTTGAAGCAATTCGATAGGACGAATCTATAGTATTTGGTTCAAATTTCATGATACCGCCATAAGGGGCATTGTATTGCAAAATAGGCGGTAAACTTGGGTTAGCATTTGGTATTTTAGTAAATGTTGAGCTATTACCGCCATCTCTGCTAAAACTATTTGTTGAGCCAACCCAGCTAAAAGGCAACCCACCACCTGTTGAGCCGATATTGGGCTGAAATATGATTTGATTGTTACCAACCACTCGAATTTCTGGTAGACCCCCTAGTCTACCCCCAAAGCCAAAACCAAATTCTGTCGGGCCGTAAGCGCCACCATTAAATAAAACAGATAATGGCCCACCATTTTCACCAAAAGATGGCGGTAAACCCATTGGTGCGTTACCATCTACTGGCAAACCAACATTGGAAACCAAACTACCTAAATATTCATCTTCTGTCATCATTTCTGGGGTTTCAAACCAACCAGGGAAACCACTATCTTCTTCTGGCGGTAATGTTCCAATTTCATCAATGCCTTGTTCTGGTGTTCCCTCACAAATTGAATCCACATTTGAAGAAGTTGGGCATGTTCCGCAAGTCCCACACTCTCTCACAGGCGTATTATTATTACACCCCGTAAATGATTTTGGGCCTAAAGTTAAAGTAACGGTGTAGCTGGAAGTGAAACCATCATCCGTGAAAATAGCGCCACCAGTGCCATCGATTTTTTGTATCGTACCGCCGGTACAAGACCAAACGATATATTTATCGAATTCTGGTACTCTATAATCATCAGTAGTGTTCATTAAACCATCGGGGCCAACATGCCATGCTTGACCTTCAAATCTTCTAACATCACCTAGATATATCAGAGCATTCAAACCATAAGATTTAATTGGGTAAACTAGACCATCATCAATAGCACTTTGAACTGCTTGGTATACTTTGCCAAATATAATACTGGTATTTGAACCATCTACACTAATGGCTTTGATGGTTGTTGTTGCGGTTAGGTTTAAAGGTGCTGAATAGACAGGGCTTGCAGTGGTTGGGGTTGAGCCGTCTAGTGTGTAATGAATCACTGGAGCTGTGCCTGTTGATACTAATGTTACCGTTACTGCCGATTCAAAACTATCACTTGCTGGTGTAAACGAAATGGCTGGGTTGCCTGAATTATCAGGGAAAGCCCAATTCACATTATAGCCTAAATCCACGCAGTTGTTTGTACCATTTAAGGTTGGGCCAAATTGGCCATCAATACCTCTAACATCAACATAAGAAAGAGTTTGCACGCCACTTACCACTACGCGGGCGTTTTGTTGAGCAATATTTGATTTTAAACTTATTGGCTGAGCCAGCGTACCATTTAAAGTCAAATTGTTCAAAACAACAAATTTATCTTTTTCAATAACGATAGAAGTACCCGCATCACCAATTAGTTCTATTGCGTTTAACTCATCTAAGAAAGTCACTTTATTCGTAGTGTTTGTGATATGTACCGTTTTCACTACATGGTTTTGTAGTTTAATATTTTGGGCTGTTGTACCATTAATTACCCAAGATGAGCCAGATTGATCATTTATAAAACCGCTGTTATTTGTAAGATTGCCTGCCAATTGAATGGCTGAACTGTTTTTTAATTGACCTGCATTAATCGTTAAACTACCATTTACTTTTAAAGGGCTAGCAATCGTAACTGTGCCAAAACTAACAATAAAATCTGCAAAATCGCTTGCGCCATCTGTACCACCCGCCAAAACAGTTTGACCACCAAAACCATTTAAAGTGACTGAGCCTAAAGCATTAAAAGTTCCACCTGTTTTAACCCAATTACCACCAACCTTTAAAGAAGTTGTGCTGCTATTGAAAGTACCACTTGAAATTTCAACGCCACCAATGATTTCTACCGCACAACTATTAGAATTAAAGATACCACCACTTATAACAAAATCTCCTGAAGTCGTGATTGTTTTAGTATTGCCATTAAAAGTACCGCCTGAAATCGTAATACCGTTATAACCAACATTTAATGTTTTATTTGCTGCTAAAGTTACAGAACCAGAAAAGCTACCGCCTAAAACGATACCTGCCACATTTGCGTCAATATCGATACTTATAGCATTGCTACCAGAAAGAAATTCCACGACATCATTTGCCGTTGGAGCAACACCACCCACCCAATTGCCAGCATTTGAGAAATTCGTGTTGACGGCACCTGTCCAAACTAAAGCATTGACAGAATTAAATACCCAATTCGTATTATTACCCCCATCAACACTATTAGATTTTGCATCTAAGGTAGAAACGCTTGTTGAATCAGAGATACTCAAATAGCCTAAGCGATTAACAGACCCAGTATGATTAATTGTCCAAGCACTATTTGTCACTGCACTTTTTAAAGTCAGCAAATTGCCTGCTGTACCTACAAGCTCCAAGGTTCCTGTCACGGTTTGGCTTACCCCAGCAGGGAAAGTTAAACTTGCGGTTGTATTTGATCTTTTGATCAAATGATTAAAAGTATTGCTACCAACAATAATCTGATTGCCACCAATTAAATAAACTGAATTATTACCGCTAATGTATGTGCCGGTATTATTAAATTTACCTGCCAGATATAAATTATGACCGTTACTATTTAGTGTACCGCTTATATTTAAATCGCCCAAAACGGTTAATTGATAATCTTGGGTAACAGAACCCGCAACATTTAAATGATAATAATCATCACCAAGCGCAAAACTCGAATAAGCACCTGTGCCAGTATAAGACACCGTACCTTGCCCTGAATTATCCAAACTACCAATATTAACTATTTCACTACCAATTAATTTTACTAAACCAGAGTTCTTTAATGTGCCTCCCAAACTCAGATTATACCCATTCAAATCAAGGGTACCATTTATAATGTTAATATTTTGCCAACCATTATTTAAACTAAGATCTGATGCTAAAGAAACAGTACCGCCAGTTTTGTTAATAAAAATAGATTTTCTTAAGCCAGAGGTTCCTGCAACACTAACGCTTTGATTATTTGAACCAACTAAATATGCCTCAACGCCATTACCCCAGAAAAAAGTATCGGTATAATTAAAATTGCCTTTGATTTCAACTCTTTCGCCTGAAATTGCATTAATTGCTGTAATCGTTAGATTGCCATCTACTTTTAGCGGTCTAGCTAGAGTAATGTTGCCTTGTGTATTGATTTCTACATTGCCAAAATTAATACCTTCGGCATCAATTGTCTGACTGCCACCGCAGAAAACAAAAGTAGCATTACTTGCATCAACTGCCCCACTAACCCAAGTTAGACCTAGCGATAATTTAATTGTGTCGCTTACAGACAACACGCCACCGGTTTTCTGTATCATAATATTTGGAAAAACACCAAAGTTACCAGCAGCGCTTAAACTTTGGTTATTGCTACCGATGAATTTAAGCGTACCACTGGAAGTAGACTGCGAATTATCAGTCATCAAAACATCACCACTAGTTTCAATCAAACCATGTACAACATTAAATGAGTTAAATTTTGCCAAACCTGTGATGGTCATTTTATCAACCGCTCTGAACCAACCTGGGCAAGCAACTGTAATGTTGTTAAATATCATGCCATTACTAGTGATATCGTTTTCGTAAACAAATCTGATTTCAGCGTTACTTACATCTACATTGGTACCACTAGAAATATTCGTCCAATCTAATCTAACTAAAATCGTGTCATTAACTGTTAATATACCATTTGTCTTGTTGACTTCAATACTCGGTACACAGCCAGAAGCACCGTTTGCACTAAGTATTTGGTTATTGGAACCTTTAAAAATAATTGTACCTGATGATGTGCTTTGAGAAGTAAAATAAGTTGTGTAATTTCCTTCTACTTCAATAATGCCATGGTGCGCGTTCCATCCGCGTGCATGTACATTGCCTAATACACGCAAGAAACCTGAATTAAAACTACCTTGCGTATTAATATCTAAATTGTTGATAGATTGCGTAATATTCCAAGTTGCACCACCACCAGTTTTATGAATGGTGCCGTTATTCGAATAGAAAATACCCCCCGTAACGCTTACAATTGCACCAGATAAAGTTAGTGCGCCAGAAGTAGCCGTAAAAAAGCCACCATCTACAGAAAAATAGCCACTAACATAAATCGCAGATGCACCACCAACGAATGAACCACCGGATTGATTATAACCATAAACGCCAACGGTAATACTTCCGCCTGATTGGGTTACCGTGCCAAAATACCCAGCTTCGATTCTAATACCGCCTACGCTAATATTACTCGTAATATCGGCGTTATTGCTTGAAGTAGATTTAAATACGGCCACATCCAAATTTGTTGGTACGCTTCCACTTTGCCAATTTCCTGCTGTATGCCAGCTAGAATTAACAGAGCCTGTCCAGACTACATCATCGGCATGAATAGAAATAAATGAAAATAAAATCGTAAATATAAAAAGTATTTTTTTCAAGCAATGAACCCTTTCTTAAGGTGAGTGATCGTAAGATATAATGCAAAATTTCCAAAGAAAAAACGAAAAGAAAAAACAAAATAACCAAGAGAGAAAACGGCAGCTAAAAGAAATGCAGAAAACCGATTAGTTTTGAAGGCAAAATAAAACAAATCGAGAAAAGACAAAAATCCAGCCCCACTAGGCGATACTTGGCACTCTAATTGCGGGGGGGTATGAGCGAGTATTATTAGGCAAACTTACCATTAACTTAGAACTTTTGGGTTAGACTCAAATTTAAAACTGGCATAATACTTAACGACTTTCATAGATCAAGGAAAATACAATTTTTTTTTCTAAATAAATTTAAGATTTTATAAATTTCAAAAATTAACATACAATGTTAAGGAAAACTCCCATTTATTTTCCCAAAAATGTATAAAATTGATGAAAAAAATCATAGAAATATTATGAAATGCCACCAACTATAACTACAAATGCACAACTAAAAAATAGGGATAAGAAGATTCTGAAACTATAAATCTGGCAAAACTTGCTAAAATAATTTTCTAAAAATCCTACAAAAATCTTTTCAATCAAATCGGAATGGGCATGCTTTTCAGCTTTTTTCAGAAAGCAATAAATGACAAAAATAATTCTACTTGTGGCTGTAGTTTTAGGTGTTGTTGTAATATTTTTAAACAGTGTCTTAAAAAATGAAGTTAAAGACACCTCAACTCAAGATAAAGCCCAAACTAGCGAAAGCATCAAACCTGCCACTGAAACCAAAAGCACTACAGAAGCCATCAAAGAAAACATTGTGCAAGTTGCATCACCTGCTGTAGCTCCTATTATAGAGGCAAAAATCGAAGATGGCATCAAAGAAAGAAAAACTTCTGTAACCTTGAAAGATGAATTATACACCGAAGAATTCGTGTTAAATCGCGAAGAAAGCGTTTCGATTGAACCAACGCCTATGCGCCCTAAGCAAACATTTATCAAATGGGTAATGCAATTTAGCGGAAGCGTAGCTGGCTCTATCGCAGCAAATGATGAAAAATTATTTTTCGGCACCTATGACAACCAGGCATTTATTTTAGAATCCAAAACAGGTTCTGTAATAGCAAGAAACGCAACTATTTCACAGCCAGTAAGCTCTACATTAGCGTATAACAGCCTTTTCTTAGTACCACAGCGCAACGGCCAAGTTACAGCCTATTCAATGATAGACGGCAAAGAAATTTGGAATCATAGAAGTGTCGTAGATAAACCCACAACAGAAATTGACCTGTCAATATCGTGTATTGCTGTTTATGGTAACAATTTCTATGTAAGCAAATTCTGGGGTAATTTATACATTGCTAGCGCCGATACTGGGGTGCTCAACCAAGAAGTAGGTGTTTCATACGAATCCAGAATTAATTTACCTGCGGTTAAATTAGATGACGGAATTCTGTTTTGCAATGTGGCTGGCGAGTTACATTGTTTTAATGACGAAGGCAAAGAAAAATGGAATTACACCATCCCAAAAGGCTACCCCCTTTCCCTGCATCTTATCAAAGACATTCTTTTTATAGCCACCACCGAAAAAGAACTGATCGCATTGAACATGAAAGATCGCAGTATCCTCTGGTCAAAAGAACTAGCTGGTTACGCTTTTGATTCCATAACAAGTGCTAGTGGCGTTTTATACATTCAAGCTAAAGATATTTACGCCATCGACCCAAACACAAGTAAAACTCTTTGGCAAATTAGCAGCAAATCACCAGAAGGCTTCTGCCGAGGCCCCATAGCTTTTGCCGAAAACACCCTCTTCGCAACCGAACAAACCGGCCGCCTCATCAACGCCAACCTCCCAAACGGCAACCTAATCAAAGAATTTGACTTCAAAGAAACCATCCGCAACCCCCTAACCCTTTCTGGCGATACGCTTTTAATATCCACCACACAAAAACGAATTTATGCTGTGAACACAAACAAATTCAAGTAGCCATTTATTTTTCTTCAGGGAAATTTAATACGGCATCTTCACCAATTAACTCCTTGGCGACTTCGTCATATCGCTTAGCGGCATCGATTTCATTTTGGTATTTGCCAATTACTCTTCTGACCCCTTCGACTGAAAGCCGCACATCATATTTTTTATATTCTTTGTTGAAGGTAACACCTCTATATTTGGAAGTGTTCCCTTTTCTAGCTTTGTTTTTAACTCTTGAATAGCTAATTGTCTTTTCTTTAAGATTTTCAATTGAATCTAGATTCAACAGTTGAAAGTAAATAAAAAAAATTGCAAATAAAGGCAACAATAGAGAGATGTTTGGCTCCAAAAATGTTGGGAATAGGCATTTTTTGTAAGTTTTCATAAAAAATCAAAAAGTATTGAATCAATTCACTTGCTGATTTTAGGTAAAACCTATTTATTTCCCAAAATAGCACTTCGTAGCGGTTCAATTAAATTTTCTGAAAACCGCATATAACCCAAATCTGTCATGTGAACACCATCCACAGTAGCTTCGCCGTCATTACCAATTAAATGATTATCCTTTATATATATTAATTTCTCATAACCTTCTGCTTTTAGTTTTTGATATATTTGAAACTGAAGCTCATTACAAGTGGTATATCTTTCCATGCGACTGGGCACCAAATAAGCGTCACAATAAAAAATATTGTCAATCAACACAATCGGTGTGCTTGGTCGGGCATTTAATAGTTTTCTAAAACCACTTTCGCTTCTTGCTTGTATTGCTTCTTGATTCATATTTGGCAAATTATCTAAAACATATAAGACCGGGTCTAATTCGCAAAGCAAATCAATAACCTCAGGCTCCATAATGCCATTGCCAGAAAAACCAAGATTGATTACTGGGTGATCCAACCACCTACCAAGAATTGCCGTATAACTCATTCCAGGGCGAGTAGCACAACCGCCTTGGGTAATTGAAGTTCCATAAAACACAATGGGTTTTTTATCCCTCGGCAAAGTTGGCGTGATAGTGTACGGGTCCGGCAAACCTAATTCAACTCGATGAATAGGGTTATACAAAGGTAGATATAACATATATTCTCTCGGTTCACTACCAATGTCGGTAAAAAATTGAGTTTCATTTAATGGTTTACTAGGTCTACCGACTGCTAGCCATTTCCATTTGTCCTGATAGCGTACATATAAATCAACACCACTCACACCAGTAGCCGCCATGTGATTCATCGCATTAAAACCATCCCATCGAATGGCAAGCGACGGCGTATTACTTGTAAAATGAATACTAATACCTGAAGATTGTTTGCTCAAATTCCAAACAGGTTCTCTGACAACGGATTTTGCTTTTTTGGGCAATCTATCATAGATTTCTTCTGTGTCTGACCAACCCTTACCTTCGATCGTTAAAAGGCTCGCATTATACCAATAAAGATTTTTATCGGGCTCTTTAATAGCCATGTTCTTATCTAGTCGAGAGATATCCAACTCAATTAACTTTCTTAATAAATTCCACCAACTGAGCAAGATTCACGATAACCTGCTCACCAGTCTTTAGATTTTTCAAACTACCAGACTCCGATTTCGCTTCTTCTTGACCTATTAAATATACAAAAGATGCCCCGAATTTATCCGCTTGCGAAAATATTTTTTTTGGTTTCTGCGGCTCTAAAGATAAATTAACACTAATATTTGATTTGCGACATTCACATGCCGCCTTAACTGCTACCCCTTCACCGCTAGAGTCCATATAGGCAATCACTACATCCACTTGTTTACCTGCATTTTTAATTAAGCCTTCGTCTTTCATCAATTCATATATAACAACATCACCAAAGCCCATCCCCACACAAGGTTGAGAATCACCCCCTAATGATGCTAACAAATTATCATAACGCCCACCACCAAATATGGCACGATGTCTACCCTTAACATCAAAGCCTTCAAATACAATACCCGTGTAATAAGCTAAACCACGAATGACCGCAACATCAAACACAAGAAAATTGCCATAACCAGACATCTCCATTAATTGAAATAGCTTTTTGATTTCTTTTAATGCAATCGAATCATGCCCAAGAATTACTTCAGCATCTAGCAAATCTTTAATTTCTAACACTCTAAACAGCGTATCAATTTCAGTATTAGCAACGCCTTTAGCTACCAGCATTTCTTTCAATACAGCATCTTCTACTTTACCCCGTTTATCCAACACTAAACAGGCATCCATAAAATGGCTCAAATCAAATTTTAATTTTTCTAATAACTCTGATAATAATTTACGACTACCAATTTTAATTTTTACGATATCAGAAGTAATTCCAAATCTTTGAAGCGCTAAAATAGCAGTGCGTAAAACCTCTGCTTCAGCCGTAACATCTGCCTGACCAACTATATCTAAATTCCATTGGTAGTGTTCACGCTTTCTTCCTAAAACCATGCGTTCGTACCGAAAACATTGAAAAATGCCAAACCACTTCGCCGGCAAAGACAAAGCTTTGCCTTGTGAATTTATCAGTCTGCCAAGCGACGGGGTCATTTCTGGTCGTAATGCCAATTCACGCTCACTCTTATCTTTGAATGCATAAATCTGGTCAATAACTTCCTCACCGGCTTTACGCACAAATAGCTCCTGGCTCTCTACTACACAAGCATCATACTGATCAAAAGAAGATAACTCAGCACAAGTACGCCAGGTATCAAAAATCCAATTACGAATTCGCATATCTTCAGGTAAAAAATCCCGCATGCCTCTTGGCGCTTCAAAACCCATCACAAACCCTTTCGCTTATCCATTTAAAAATTCAAAATACAAAGCAACCTTTTAAGTTTCACTAAAGACTAAACTGAATCGTAGCCACAAAACTCTGTTAAATTTCGCAACTCTCAAATACAATTATTCATCTGATTGATCTGCATTTGACTCAGAATCACCAGCATCACCACTTTCTTTAATCCATTTTTGCAACACAGAACATATTTGCTCAGCTTGCTTATTATTGCTGATGTTAAATTTGCTTTGTTGACGATACATATCATTTTTCTTTTGATATCTTCGAATGGTATATTTAACCGCCCCATAAGTATTATTCTTCGCATCCCATTCCTGAAATCGAAATAAAATTGTTGTCCATGCACCTCTTGTTAACACTTCTTTTGATAATTCTTTAACCTTTAAAAGACCATCTTCTTCATAATTAACTGTGATTTCATCAATTGTGGCAGCCATTTTTTTCCTCTCTTTTATTTTTAATTAATTGCTGGTTTTATTTTACCGTTTAAAAACTTTTGCATATATTCCCAACCTTCTCGCGGGTCATCTGTGGTTATCACTAAATCTAAATCTTCAGGGGATATCATTCCACACTCTACAAAATATTCCCAGTTTATTAATTTAGTCCAAAATTCTATCCCGAACAACACTACAGGGATAGGCTCAATTTTTTTTGTTTGAATTAATGTCAGCGTTTCAAACAACTCATCGAGTGTTCCATACCCACCCGGAAAAGCGGCTAAACCTTTAGACTTCAATAAAAAAGTCATTTTTCGAATGCTAAAATATTTGAACTGAAAAAGTAAATGCTTTGATACATAAGGGTTACTCATTTGCTCAAATGGCAACGAAATATTTAAGCCAATGGAATCGCCATTGCCTTCATAAGCCCCACGATTGGCAGCTTCCATAATTCCTGGGCCACCACCCGTTAAAACCACATATTTATCTTTTTTACGCGATTCAACGGTAACAATGCGCGCAAACTCGCGTGCCATTTCGTAATATCGACTCATCTCCACACCCTTGCTGGCACGCGAAATCAATTTTTTATTACCTGTTAAGCGAGCCTCACGCATAATTTTCGCGGCTTCTTTTGATGACTTCGTACGCGCCGAACCAAAAATCGCCATAGTGCTTTCAATACCATGCTTTTTAAATTCTAACGCTGGTTGCAACAGTTCTAATTGCACACGAACCCCGCGTAGCTCATAACCTTCCGTCTTGATAAACTCAACATTTTCATAAGCCTTTGGTGGCAATTGCATACCCACCCCATCTAATTCTGTAAATACGGAGGCCGTTGCACTATCCTTTTTTTCTTTCAAAACAGACTTGGTGCTTTTTCTTTTTGCAACCGTTGGCTTTTGTATACTCTTTTTCTTTTTCATTGATTGCTATTCCTTTTCTCGTCGATTAATTTATTATTATTTTCTTTCTCTAGTTTTCGAATAATCTTTTGAATCACATTATTAAACTCATTGGCAAATTCCGAACTATTTTTAGTTGTACGAGATTTAAGCTTCTTTTCGAAATCAAATTGCGTCTCCCTTAATGAACTCATCAAATCTCGACTGGCTTTATAATTGCAAATATTATCATCGGTAAAAACCCCACCCTTAAAATCAACCGCAAACGCTCCTTTTTTTAATGCTCTATCAGCCAATTCAATATCGGCTGTTGCTAATAAATCGTTTTTTTCAATGCGCTCTGCTATCCAATCATCAGCCGCATTAAACCCATTTTTCACCACTACATTTTTTACCCGTAAAGGAACTTTAATAGGGCTAGCGGAAACAATTATTGTAACCAACTGAAAGCGCTCTGTAATTTTATAGACAATGTCCTTGACCGGGCAAGCATCACCATCAATATACACAGTAAAAGCCGAACTACTAATTTTTAACCTCCAACTTTTGCGGGGCTGCTTCTAAAACATTAGATTCTAATGGCCTTAACACAAACAACAAATCGCCAACATTAACCTGCTGCCCCGTTGTTTTATTAACACGCGTAACCTCATACTCTTTAGTTTTAGGGTAAATTTCACCAGATTCAGTGTTGAAAGTTTCTAAATTAACTCTAGTAAATAATTTCATGGCTTCTAACAAACAAATCGTCTGATCTGTTTTAATTCGTGCACCCACTTTTACAAAAGGCGGCTCCGATGGTGTTGGCGTTAAATAAAAGATACCCGTCGATGGCGACACAACTTTAATCTCATTACTCTCTGGTATTCGTAAGGCTGCAACATCAAGCACTTGTTCGCGAACATCGGCCTTAAACTCAATTTCTTTTATTAAAGCTTTAGCATCAATGTTAGCTAAAAATTTTGGTAAAAAGCCAGTATCATATACACCGCCTCTAAAGGTCTCATCGTTTAAGATTCTTTTGATTAAAGCTATATTTGTGCAAATCCCCTCAATCTTTACCTTATCTAAATACGCAATCATTTTATCAATTGTATCTTCGCGTTTGTTACCATGACAAATGATCTGAACAACCATACTATCATAAAACGGAGTTACCTTTTTACCTTTCGCTATCGTTGAAATAATTTCAACTCCTGGTTCATTCGGCATAAAATATTCTGTCACTTCACCTGGGTTCGGTATAAATTGAATACTACCGTTATCAGAAATCTTAACTTTTTCGGCATTCACGCGAACTTCCATTGCATAACCGTTTTTACCAGGCGTAATGTCTGCAATTGATTTACCTGAAGCAATCTCAAACTGCTTACGAACAATATCAACACCTGAAACCAATTCCGTTACGGGGTGCTCTACCTGTAATCGCGTGTTCATTTCCATGAAATAGATGCAATGATTCACCAAATCAAAAATAAACTCAACCGTACCAGCCCCAACATAATTAATTTCATTGGCAATAGCTTCCGTATAAGCATACACTTGTTGCTCAAACTCAGGCGGTAAAGTAGTCGAGCCTGATTCCTCTATCAACTTTTGATTATTTCTCTGAACACTACAATCTCTTAAACCTAAAACCTTAGTGTTTTTATGTGTATCTCTTAATAATTGCACTTCAATATGGCGCAAAGAAGTAATAAATTTTTCTAAATAAACATCGCCATTACCAAAAGCACTTCTAGCCTCAGCCGTTAATTGATGAAATATTTCATGGATGTCTTCAGGCCTTCTTACAACTTGAATCCCCTTACCACCACCACCATGAACGGCCTTAATCAACACAGGGTAGCCAATTTGATCCGCTACACTTGCTGCAAAATCCGACCCCGTCAAAATACCATGACTTCCAGGCACAACAGGTATTTTTAACTTTAATGCGGTATGAATCGCATTCGATTTATTACCCATCATTTCCATACTATAAACCGATGGCCCAATAAAATTAATCGAATGGTTTCGACAATATTCAGCAAATTGAGAATTTTCTGATAAAAACCCAATTCCAGGGTGAAGCGAATCGCATTCTTCATGTTCTGCTATTTTTATAACGCTCATCGCATTTAAATAACTTTCGTCCGGCGTATTACCGCCAATACAAACCAATAAATCATTCGACCCCATCATACCTGCTGCCACAGAATCCATATCAGGGTCTGATTGCACAAGTACCACTTGTATTTCAGCTTCTTGGGCTTTGCGAATTAATTTTACAGCCGTACATCCGCGCGCATGAATCAAAACGCGCTGGGTCTGACGAATTAAAGACATATCGTTCCACTTGATTTGAATGTCTTCCTGAGAAACCAAACTTCCCTTCATAATACGAACGAAGACATCTTCAATCGTTTCTTTTGGCACCGGAATATTAGGGTCAATTTCTTGTAGTTTTGTATCGAGTGAAGATGAAAATGGTGTTTTAACCAAACCTCTCATCGCACCTTCTTTACGACTCAAATAATTAGAAAGCGTCGCTGTAGAAGGCAAATAAGATGGCACCACAATTTGCCCCGCAAAAGGCATATTCGTACCAGATAAATAATAAGTCTGTACACACGGGTGAGTCACAAAACTTGCCTGCGCACCACCAGTACAATCCCCAAAACCAAAAACAATAATTGGCAAGTCATTATCACGCACAAATCGCGTAATTCGATCATTGATAATTGCCATTGAAAATAAAGCACCCGCACCTTCCTTCGTTTGCATACCACCAGATGAAATAAAGCAAACAACTGGTAATCGACGAATCGCACAATCCACTAACAATTTGCAAAACTTTTCACCGCTAGCCATATCAAAAGCACCAGCTTGAAAATCTAAATTACTAATCACAACACCTACACGGTGCCGAATTTTATCAGACTTAAATCTGCCAATACCCGTAACAACTCCACAAGGGGTAATACCTTTAGCTAATGCCTGTTCTATCGCTAATCGAAACCCAGGGAAATCCACCGGGTTTGCTGTCATTAAATTATTATCTTTGTGATATTCAAAGTCTGAAAAAAATGTGTTGATAAATGCTTGCACCGTCGTTTTTCGCTGCTTTTTCTCTTCCGCTAAAACTTCTTGAATCAACAAATCATTGTAGGCAATACTGATTCGATTCCAAAAATCTTTTTTCGGCCCAATACTCTTCGGGTTAATACGCCCCTCAAAGGGCTTTAATTTTATTTCACTTTGAAAATATTCAGGCAAAATTTTCTCAAAGAAAAAGGTAATGATCACAAACAGAGTGTCTGACAATCTTGGGAAAGCTAATTTTTTCCACTCTTCCAAAGAATTCAAATACACACCACATTTTGCATGGTGAATAAAAAACATTAGCCATTTTGAGAATTGGTCGCGTAACGCCTTAACTCTTTCGGCTTCACTTAATGTTGAAGAAGCATCCTTACTTGCAATTTCCTTGGAAGCAGATGCTAAACCAGAATCCAATAATTTTTTAACGCTTTCTTTTGAAATGACTTTGAAAGCATTTGCTTCTTTGGCAATCGATAATAAGTTTTCCACAATATTATCGTATATCGAATCAAACAATAAAAAATTCTCGCAGACATTAATAAAACCTTCTCTAATGTCGTCTTCCGTAATTACATCCAATATCGTACGATCCTTGGGGTCAAGCGAAAGTTCAGCGGCTGAATCAAGCTGAATTACACTTGCTAATGACTCCTCTAATAACTTCCGGTTAAAAGATATTTTTCGAGAAGAAGATTTGGTTTTAATTTCATTGTTTAACTCTGTTGAAAACTTAATCCCAGAAAATCGGCTTGGCTCATAAAGCTCAACATTTGAAATTATTATATTTAATTCAGATGCTAATACAGATTGAGCACTTTCCTTAGATGCCTTACCTGTTAAAAACAAACTGAGCACCTTATCTGCCTCATAAGATAAATTCTCGCTAATAAATACCCCTAACGGAGTTAATCGTTCTTTTATCAATTGTGCAAACTTTAATGGGTCTTTAATATCTTTATTTTGGAACAAATATTTTTGCTCTTTAATATTACGAAGATATTTTATCAAAGACAAAAAGTTGCTGTGAGCATCAGACTTCCACAAGTTATATAAGTAAAAACCATAAACAAAATTTAACTCTTCTGTAGCTTTTTCGAACTTCTTTTGAGGGTCACCTAAAAATAATCTGGTAAAGCGACTCTTTTCTTCATAACGATCTTCCTGACGATTTTCAAAAATCTTCCATGTCTTATGTAACATTTCATCGTATATCACCTTATCAGGGTCTTGCAACCATTTAAAGAATGCCGCCTTTCGCTCTTTTTCATTTCGCTCATCAAATTCGCCTTTGGGGGCTTCTTGAAATGCTAATCTACCATAATTTTCAATACGCATAGAAGTTACCTTCTTACGCAAATTCAAATAACGCGAATAACGATTGGCTACACCAAACACATTGTTCTGTTGCGTCGGTGTATGACCCAAATGCAAATGAGATACCTTTTGAAGATTAACCTGCACCTCTGAAGGGCTTAAATATCGAAATATACTTCTGCGACTATGCTCAAAAATATATTTGTTGTTTAGAACAAATTCCGCTACTGCAGATTCAATCGAAAGTATTCCGCTGACAATTGCTTTTTTAAAATTAATTAAAGTATCACCCTTTTCACCAGGGGCAAAATCAATAATCGCATCCATATAGCCGCGAGAATATAATTCATAGGAAGAAACACCCACATACTTAGCACACTCCTGCCAACTTAAATTATATTTTCTGGCAATACTCGCTAAACCTGATGGCTGTATCGTATTAAAAACACCATCCCTCACTGACATTAATAAATTAGTCGTCGCAAGCGGTATCGCACCCCCTGAATACCCAAAACCAATCACAATACCTAATGTTGGCACCCCCACATTCGCCATTTCAGCAATCAATGCCGATATCGTATGGGCTTGATTATTTTTATTAGCCTCTTCACGCGCATCCGCACCTGGCGTATCAATAAAAGTAACCACAGGTATACTATAACGCGTAAAATCACGCAAAATCTTAATAGCCTCTAAATGATGCTCTGGCCCCCAACAACCATTATTCACCGCTCTATCTTGCGTAATAAAACCGATTCTTCGAAACTCTGTGCCAAAATCCATCTCCGCCTCTAAAGCATACAATGGGCCTCTTTCGTATTCCCTAATCGTTCTTAAACCCAACTTCTTAAGTAAGGCCTTCGCACCTGGGCGCGTCTTATCATCTGTCGGGCTAACTGTCTTTTCAATATAATCATCAATACTTAGATTTTTTAATTTGGCTATCTCTAAGGTGACTTGCTCTTTAGTCAACACGCCCTCTAAGCCAATTGCCAAACCATTCTTAGACCCCTTACCATGATTCAGCAATGAAAAATCTTTAGAAAGCTTTTCTGCAATCAAAAAAAGTTGATCTGTTCCCATCGTTTTTGTAACCATACTTTATTTATCCATAAGTCCGATTGAATTCGAAAATCTACCGCCAAAAGAGCGGATATTTTAATGCCCTGCTACGAAAGGCAAATCAATCATATATACATTATATAATAAAATTAAAATTAGTGTTTTTATTAGATTTTATATTCTATTTTCGACCAATTAATCGAGTGACTAACTGGTCATTTTAAAATTTATTTTCATATTGTCTATTTTTTAAGGTGCATTTTTATCTTAATTTCAAGTTTCCTAGAACGGTTGTTCGGTTTATACATTTGACTATCTACCGTTTGAACCCACTAAATCTTTGACAAAAATCCCAGCTGACCAAAAGGCTTAAATTATACTTAGTGACACATCGAAACACTAGTTTGCGTTCTGCAAAACTTGCTCCCAAAAATTAGGACAATTTGGGTAATTTCCCAAGAACTTAAAAGCAAATGAAATCTTTTTACAATTTTCGGAACGATTACATCAAATTAAAAACTATATGCCAAAAAAAACTTGGATAAAAATTGTAAAGCAAATTTTTATAAAGATAATTTTGCCCTATTAAATTTCTCCAAAAAAAATAGGTGATGATTAGCGAATTCGAATTGAAAATGAAACAAGTAGCAATCCTCTCAAATTTAGGCTTCTATACAGATTCAATTATAAATCAAAAGCCAGCTGAGAAATTACAAAATTTGATCAAATTAGAAAAGGGGGCAAATGTCAAATTTCACTGCAAATAAAATTGTCATTCTAACACAAGGGCATTCTCTAGGCGGCAGTTGCAAAACAGCCATAAATATGATTCACTATCGCCCAGAAAAAATACTTGGCGTTTTAGATAGCGAACAAGCAGGAAAAACTACTGTTGATATTTTTAAATCAACTCATAATCTGCCATTTAAAGCCAAATTAAGCGACTTCCCAGATGCCGATGCCCTATTAATTGGCCTTGCACCTTCTGGCGGCAAATTGCCTGAATCATGGCGTTCTATTATAAGAGAAGCTCTTCATAAAAATTTAATTATCATTTCAGGCCTACATACATTTATTAGTGACGATAACGAATTCAAAGAACTAGAAAAAGCAGGTAAAGGTAAAATTGTTGATATCAGAAAAAACAACGAAAAAGAGGTCGCAGATGGCCTACCATTTAAAAATACTTGTTTAAGAATTCATGCCGTTGGCAATGACTGTTCGCTTGGCAAAATGGTTGTAACCGTTGAATTAGACCAATACTTTAAAAAGAAAAAAATTGACTCAAAATTTATTGCTACAGGTCAAACAGGCATTATGATTGAAGGCGATGGTTGCCCCGTTGACTGTGTGGTAAGCGATTTCGTAAATGGATCCGCTGAACGCCTATGTCGCTCTTTTGATCACCATGAAATTTTACTCGTAGAAGGTCAAGGCTCTTTATTTCACCCTAAATATTCCGCCGTAACTCTCGGGCTTTTACATGGCTGCCGACCACAAGGCATGATCTTCTGCTATGAAGCCGCTAGAAAACATATACTACACATGCCTGGTTTCCCTTTACCAGACCACGCACATGCGATCAAAACCATTGAACACATGGCATCTATTATGGAGCCTAGCAAAGTAATTGCTATCGCCATCAATGGTAAAGGTCTAACAAAAGAACAAATCAAGGAAGAACAAAAAAGAATGGAAGATCGTTTTCAATTACCTGCAAGCGATGTCTATGTCGATGGCCCTGAAGTTTTAGCAAATGAAGTTCTAAAATTTCAAAAGGAATTAATTAAAAATGGTCGATTAAAAGCAAAGGAATAATAATGCAGATTAATTTTCACCCACACACTTTAAAACTTAGACATCCTTTTACTATCTCCAGAGAAACGCGTGAGACGCAAGATACTCTAATTGTCGAATTAACCGATGGCACTATTTCGGGTTATGGCGAAGCAACCGCAAACCCCTACTATGGCACTACTTTAGAGTCGATGCAGAATACACTTAAAGATATTGTCATTCCCGAAGGATGGAAAACCCCAGCATTATTATGGGAAAGCCTAAAAGATCACTTTAAAAACGATACTTTTGCACAATGCGCACTAGATTTAGCTGCTTATGATTATTGGGGCAAAAAAAATAAAAAACCAGTATGGAAAATGCTGGGGCTAAATATCAGCAATGGGCTGTATTCTAACTATACTATCGGTATCGATACAATTCCAAAAATGATAAGTAAAATGGAAGAATTTAAAAGCTGGCCTATTTTCAAAATAAAATTAGGAACAAAAGATGATTTGGAAATTGTCAGAGAATTAAGAAAACATACCAACGCTGTCTTTCGAGTCGATGCAAATTGTGCTTGGACAGCCGAACAAACAATTTCGTTTTCAAGAGCTTTCAGAAAATTAGGCGTCGAGTTTATTGAGCAACCCTTACCTGCTGATAAATGGGAAGATATGGCAAAAGTTTACAAGGAAAGTGAACTACCCATCATAGCAGATGAAAGTTGTATTAGAGAAACCGATGTTTACGATTGCCTTGAAACTTTTCACGGTATAAATATAAAGCTGACGAAATGCGGCGGTATTACACCAGCACTTCGCATGATTAGTAAAACCAAAAAAGTCAACAAAAAAGTAATGATTGGTTGCATGACTGAATCTACTGTCGGTATTTCTGCCATTGCACAGCTTGTGCCTTTGCTTGATTATGTCGACATGGATGGTGCCTTGCTACTCGGTGAAGATATCGCTTTCGGCGTTAAACTTGTGGAAGGAAAACCCGTTTACCCTTACAACTCTATTGGCAGTGGCATAGCTTTAAGAAATGCCCCTTTTAAGGTAACCATTTAATCATGAAACTAACTTGCGTCTGTTTATTATTAATTCTTTGTTCTTTTGCTTGCAACAAAACAAAAACGGTAAATTTATACGATGAAAACAAAGTTGCAAAAAGCGATCTTGCAATTGTGATTATTCCAAACGATATTGACATATCAAAATTTAATGACAATAATATTGAAACACCTTTTACTAGTAAAGAATATGAGTTAAAAATCCCAAAAGGTCAACATACACTGACGGCTAGATATTATTGTTTATGGAATTCTAATTCTGGGGAAAACACCCTGCTAAAATCGGCAAAGGTTAAAATCAATCTTACTATTGAACCTGGCAAAACCTATCGCCTTACCCATAAACCTCTACACAACTTTGCACAAGCTCAAGAATTTGAAAAATCACCTATGTTTAATGTTGTTGTATTAAATGAAACGAATCCAAATCCAATCACAGAAACAACAACCCCAGAAACTCCTGCACCGCCACCACCACCCAATACCGACAAGAAATCGCTTGATGTATTAAAGCTCATCTGGGAAAATTCCTCAGAAGAAGACAAAAGAAAGTTTTTAGAGTGGGTGAAAGAGAAAAACTAAACAACCTATTTGTCTACGGCACTTTGATGGACCCGGAAACAATTCGGTCTATCACAGGGCACTCCTATCAAGGCACACCCGCCTATATCACCGGCTACCAACGCTTTCCTGTAAAAAACAAACCTTACCCAGGGCTTATCAAATCCGCTGGAATCGTACACGGTCTCTTATATTCAAATATTACCCCCGAATCACTAGCAGTCTTAGATGACTACGAAGGCCCCGAATACACTCGAGAAACAGTAGAAGTTTTTCTAGTTCCCACCAGCCAAACCCCCGCCTGGTGCTACCTCTATAAAGAAGAACTCAAAAACAACCTAGAAAAACCTTAGCGCACCTAAAATTCTAAAGTGGGAATATACCATTAATATGCTCAAGAATATTTCTCCATAGAAGAATTGGAGAAACACCCGCATTGCCAGATTCTTGTCCGTCATTGCATTCAATTACAATCCAAGTGTCATCCACAGTTTTTGCAAAATCAACTACCAAAAATGGAACCTTTACTCTTAAAGCCACTGCTTGAGCGATCTTTAACCCAGCATCCAAATCTGTAGCATGATATGGCTTTAAATGACTCCAATAACATCCGCAACCAACACATTTGCCAAACCACCAAAACGAACGATATTCCATAGATGGTTTAATTTTGCCTTGAATTTCACCATCTACTGGTTGTAAATTTACAAACTCCCTAATTGCAGCCTTCTGCCATTGTAAAATCGGGTTCGACTTGTACTCCTGAATAACTTTTTGATACTGATCAGCATTTTGAACAACAGACAAATCAATGTTGTGCTTACTCGTCTGCCTCGACCCCTTAATAAATACAGGCCATGAAAAATTCGCTTCAACTTCCTCAACCGTTGGCAATTCATCATATAGTTGTGTTCGTGGCGTCAATTCTTTGATTAAAGGATACCAAAATTCTAACTCGCTAGCAAGCAAATATTCTTCTGGTGAATTTACAAGCCTCAAACCCATGCCCAACATTTTTGAGTACTCATTTAAATAATTTGAAATAGAACCCACACGCAATACACATAAGTTCTCACCATCGATGTGAATAGGATGCTGAACATTGAAATGAAGATTAAAGTCAAAATCATAAACGGAAACTCCTATGATTTTACTAACCACGAACAATTGACTTTCAATGCAAGCAAGATTCAAATAAAACCCTTTCGATTATCATATTAATTTAGAGCAATAACATTATCATCGCATTCAAATCACATTCAACCTTTTTGTTTCCATTACCCAAATATTCAATATGCCTAAACCAGCATAAGTCAGCTCCCAATCTTTACAAGCTTTGTCTGCCTCATCCACTATGTCCACATTAATTTTTAAACCAAATAAACCTTTTTTCTACAAACCAATGTTCGTATTAAATTCAAATTTAGATATAGTTTCCGAAAAATTTTTAAAATTCCTTGAGGAGTCATTGTTAGCATGACCACCCTTAGAGATTGCTCAATGATTCGCAAACTAATTTATATTTTCGGTCAATATTGTGTTTGTAAATTTTTTTTGCAGCTTATACTAGGATATTGTTTTTACATGAAAATCGATTTTGAAGGGTGTGTGTATGAAAATTTTTAAATTAGTCTCGGTGCTTTCTATTTTCCTATATTTCCTAGGGTGTACAAACAATTATCGTAAAGCAACAATTTATAATAATGTTGGATTTGCAGATAAGAAAACAGGCGACAACACTTATTTAATAATGTATGCGGATGTTATAGAAGAAACCAAATTGTTCCATAAAGCTTTAGTGCGTGCATCTGAACTAACATTGCAAAATGGTGATTCTTTTTTTTCGATTAAAAAGTTAGATGGCAAAAATAATAGCTCAAAATATAGCGCGCCTAAAGCGCATATACCCGCAAACACCCAAACTGTCTATAGCAAAGGCAATGCTTCTGTCGGTGTTAGTGGTAATTTATTTGCATTGTTTTTTCCCAAAATGCATGGTCATGGCATCGAAATTACCTGTTATAAAGATAAACCAGAGTTTTTTAGCTTTGATGCAAAAATACTTTATGATACTTTGGCAAAATTATATGGGATTAAAACTAATAATAAAAATTTGGTAAAGATTGAAGCAAATCCTAAAAGTACTTCAGAAAAATACACAATAGTTGCTATCGACAAAAATCAATATTTGGTTTCATATGCCATCAAATCCAAAAAATCTATTGATAAGGCAGTGGAGTATTGTTTGTATACTGCCGCTAACTTTGCTTTGAAGGAAAAAACGAATGGGTATACAATATTAGAAGGTAATTTTGACTTTTCGAAAGCAGCAGAATCTATCATTAATCAAAAAATCAAGGATAAAACTGACTATAAATTGGCAGACCCAAGTTCGCCTTTCTTAGCTTTTACCGTTATAGAAGTTGGTAAAACGGACTCGAAAGGTATTTATTTAGATGCAAAAACTGTAATTAATTGTGTTGAAAATAAATATCTCAACAAAAAGAAATAGGATTCATTGGGTTGCGAAAGACAGAGTCAGTTTTATCAAAAAGTATAGCGGGAGTTCATAAAACTCGGCAGAATGGAGTCTTGTTAAAATGCAAACATATTTTTTTAGATAAAACTGCACTCCCCTTAATTTTGAACCCCCATCAAATATTATACAAAAGACGCCACATAAAGCGTCTTTTTGAAACATCTCAACAATACGAATATTACTATACAGTGACTTTTTGCCTATAATTTAGTAGCCCTTCAACAACCACTTTAACAAACGATTCGATTAATGTTTTTGTAGCTCATTCTGACTCTATAAAAGGCCAACTATCTTCAAATTCCAGATACGCTCCATTTAGATTTTTTTTGGCATTTTGGTTGAGCATTTGTTCTATATGATGGTAGAACTATGTTCTTGTCGATCGGTTTGGAAAAAAATCACACTATTATGTAACGCCAAAAGTTAACATTCTACCAAAACTAAATTATTAATATTTTAAATTTTCTATTTGAAAATATTATAGCATAAATTATTACATTTATGTTTTATTTGTATTTAAACTAATTATAATTATGTAAAATTTAAAAATTATGTATTTATGAATGAGATTTTGCTTAAGCATAACCCCTGTTGGAGCGGAGCTCAAAAACCAGAGGGGGTAAGAAGAGAAATTTTAAATCGCCTTGTAGAAGCAATTAGCGTTCGACATGTGGTTGCGATTTCTGGTTCTCGGCGATCTGGTAAATCTTTTCTTTTTAGACAATTGCAGCTTCATTTGTTGCGGATGGGCACCCCAAAAGAAAATTTATTGGAAATCAATTTTGAAGACCCCTATTTTATCCATAGAAAAGACGATGAAAAATTATTGGATGATTTATATTCATCGTATCTGATACTAAAAAACCCAAAAGCTAAAAAATATTTATTTTTTGACGAGATACAAAATCTAAAAGGGTGGCAACACTGGGTTCGTGAACTATATGACCGCGATGAGAATGTTAAAATTTTTATTACTGGCTCAAATGCAGAACTGCTTTCAGTTGAGCTGAGTTCGCATCTAACGGGTCGCGTAATTTCATTTGAAAACTTCCCTTTTTCATTTTCTGAATTATTAAAAGCCAAAAGAGAAGATTTTATGCAATCAGATTCGATGCAAGAACTCATAGAAAAGAACTTTAAAATAAAAGAAATATTGCTACACCATTTAGAGGGTTGTTTTTCTAAAAGTTTTTTTCCTGAAATTTGCGTAATAGAAAATGAAGAACTAGCGAGTGATATTTTAAAACAATATTTTTCAAATGTAATATTTAAAGATATTGTACCGCGCTTCTCCATTAGAAATGCAAAGGTTATTGAAGAGTTAAGTTATTTTTTATCAACAAATTTTGCATCAGAGTTTAATGCAAATGGTTTGGCTAAAATTGTTGGTAGCAATGAAAATACCATTAAAGAGTATGTAAACTACCTAGAAAAAGCTTATTTGTTTTTTACTGTTCCCCACTTTGATTTTTCCATAAAAAAGCAAATCAAACGAAGTAAAAAAACATATATCAATGATGTCGGACTAAGAACCGCGACCGCATTTCAATTTTCACCGGATGCAGGTAGGTATGTCGAAAACATTGTCTTTAATCATTTAAGAAGACAGAATTCAGCCGTATATTATTGGAAATCAAAAACTCATAAAGAAATAGATTTCGTGGTTCAAAACAAAGGGCAAAAAATAGGTTTTAATGTTTGTTACAGTGATGCTCTACCTGACCGAGAATTCCAAGGTTTTATTGATGGAGCGCAGGAAGGTCTTGGTTTGCAAAGAAATATCATCATAAGCAAAAACAGATACGATAAAATTTTGCAAAATAATGTGCAGATAGAAATAATTCCCGTCTGGGCATTTTTATTGAAAGCAAATATTTTTGATTAAACAGATACAAAAAAACACCGTAAATTATATGCCCATACATTCTCAAAATAAAAATTTCTCATTGATAAAATCGAAACTATTTTCTAAACTCGTAATAATGGCAATTTTCTTGTGACTTTAAATCAAATGAACATATTTGGATTTTGCTATCAATGATCTCAATTTCGCTTTTTGTGTCGCCCACACAAGGGCATTTGCAAGAATTGTACTTTTATTATTCGCAAAACATATCTACTCAGTGCATTTTTAATTTTTTTACAATTGGCGCAGTAGAGACGGGTTTGAAACCCGTCTCTACTTGGTGAATCTAATATTTGCTGACACAAAACTACATCATATGGTGAATGCACCCGTTACAATCAATTATTAGTGAACACATTGATGAGGGTCAATTACAAATTTTGTCGCAGCGCCTTTATCAAAATCTTTATAACCGTTTGGCGCATGGTCAAGCGAAATTGTTTTGATATTCACCGCTTTTGCAATTTGAATCTTATCATGCAAAATGGCTTGCATTAACCTACTATGATATTTCATTACTGGGCATTGACCTGTTACAAAACAATGACTTTTTGCCCAACCTAAACCAATACGAATTGACAAACTACCAATTTTTGCCGCTTCATCGATTCCGCCTGGATCACCCGTTACATATAAGCCCGGTATGCCAATAGCGCCACCCGCTTTCGTAACTTGCATCATGGTGTTAAGCACCGTCGCTGGTGCTTCTGTTTTAGAACCATGCCCATGGTCCGCGCTTCAAAACCAAAACAATCCACAGCGCTATCAACTTCAGGCTCACCAAGAATTTGCTCAATTTGCTCACCAACCGTCGCTGACTTTGAAATATCAATCGTTTCGCATCCAAAACTTCTGGCTTGCGCTAGTCTTTCAGGAATCATATCACCAACAATGACAACCGGGGCACCTAGCAAATGACAAGATGCAGCCGAAGCCAAACCTACCGGACCAGCACCCGCAATATAAACCGTACTACCTGGCCCAACACCGGCCGTTACGGCACCGTGATACCCCGTAGGAAAAATATCTGACAACAGTGTCAAATCTTTAATTTTTTCCATTGCTTGTGCTCTATCCGGAAACTTCAACAAATTAAAATCCGCATAAGGTACCATTACATATTCAGCTTGACCGCCAACCCAGCCACCCATATCTACATACCCATATGCCGCACCAGGGCGCGCAGGGTTCACATTTAAACAAATTCCTGTTTTACCTTCTTTACAATTTACACATCGCCCACAAGCAATATTAAAAGGAACGCTAACGATATCGCCTTTTTTAATAAACTCAACATCACGACCCGTTTCAATAACTTCCCCCGTAATCTCATGACCCAAAACCAAACCTGCTGGGGCTGTTGTTCGACCTCTAACCATATGTTGTTCTGAACCACAAATATTGGTACAAACTACCTTTAAAATAACACCTTGTTCACATTTACGCTTTTGATCCATTAATTCTAATTTAGGGTACGCAATCGATTGCACTTCAACTGTGCCTGGCTTCATATAAACCACGCCTCTATTGCCTGCCATAGTTTTCTCCTTTAAAAAAATTTGAAATTAACTAGCCCATTTACCTAATTGATCATTTGCATAGCACAGTGATGTATCCATACAACATCATAATGCTAGCTATATCCCCATTTCGCAAAAGTGATTACATCTCAAGCCTCAACTTGCCAAAAGATAAACCAAGTGCAAATTCTGTTTTAGAATAGGAAAACTTCAAACAGCTACAAATTATTAGGGAGATAAAAAACAATTAAAAAATTTTCCATCGTAAGAAAGCGTTAAAATTTTACCACCTACGAATTTTGCTTCTCTTTCTTCATCCATATTTACGAAAAGATTTTTACTAAAAACTTATGGAAATAAATCGAATTAATTACCATTGCATCTAAAATGATTTTTCAGCACTATTTTTTCAACACTTCCTTTAATCGTATTGCGCAAAAATTGTCTAGCCTTGGCAAATGGATTACCCCCTGCTTAATCTCAATTGTTTCCACCCCATGCTTTAAAAGCGTGTAAACCTCTGCAACTTGGCAATCGAACTGCTTAACATTCAATGTTAGAGGCCCACCATCTTTGCCTCTTCTCAAATTGGCACAACAAATCAACAAATCCTTATTTTGCTCCCAATATTCACATAATGTCGAACGAGGCGCATTAAGTTGCAATGAATTCTTACCATAGAGATTAAGTATTTTTGAAATAATTTGACTTTCATTTTTTGGCGGCACAATATCTTTCGTAAATACTTGACGCTCTGGCATATAAGGGTCTCGTGTCATATCAAGCGGCGCTTGCTCCTCTATTTTTTTTATCAATGCAACTTGACCCTTGCCGTAACTTGCAGTTAGCGAATCAGGAATTCTAGAGAAATCTAAAGTCGGCACCCAATGTGGCGGCCCAATCAATTCCAATTCAGGTAATGCCGCACCAAACAAATGAGCGAATACATGTTTTGATCTAACTCGGGTACGCTCATCCCTCGTACCAGCAGCCCCAAGTAATAATAAATTCCCGCCATTTTCTACAAATTTAGTTATGAAAGCAGCTTGTTGCTGACTAATACACGCCGACCCAGGTAATATTAAAAGCTTCTTGTTATCTAAAAATCTTTCTAAGCCATTATCCAAAAGAATATCAAACGGAATGTGATTTTCATATAACATTTGTTCTGTTACGCAAGCCTCCCAAATCGGACGATGCCTAACAAATGCATTAGTATTCGTTGACCTCCACACGGCAACAGGCGCATAAATCTTTTCACGATTTGTTAAAATATCAATGTGTTGAGTTGCCCAATCAAGAATATCACGAATGTCGTCTGCCATTCGAATATCAGCACATAATGGCCCAATGGAACCAAAATGATGGGCATGTTGTGAAAAACAAAAACTGTGTGACATGGCAATCATTTTTGTTTCGCGATTCGTCTCACCCCAAAAACCATGGCCCCCGCCATGTTTTCCATAGTTATGTACAATTTTACCCCACCGTGAATCAGTTGAAACCCGAATATTCGTTTTTTCTTCTGCTACTGCTTGATCAGGCGATCTCTCGTCCATAATAATTTGAAGATTATTCAAAGCTTTAGATTCAAACACCCCTGGCCGCCAACCAGATTCCTCCATACCCGTGCTATCAAGAATATCAATTCGAGCTTCAAAGCTTATACCCGCTCTAAAATAATGATTGTATCTCAACCCCTCACAACCTGATGGGGAAAACAAAAGCACTTTTGAGTCTATCGATTTTATATGATCACGAATTTTTATTAAAAAATTATCGGTGATTGTGGCACGCCAAAATGTCCATTCCTGCATCAATGGGTCTTTCACAATTTGAAAAGCATCGACAGGGTAATAGATTGGGTCGAAAATAGGCAAATCTACTGCTTTAAACGATTTAATGCCAAATTCTTTAAAGGCTTCTTCGGCAGTAAACTTATTCTCGAGATACCTCCGAAAAGATTGACGCGCGGAGTCTGTATAGACCGGAGCCACTTGAGTATTATCAATCAAAAAATGTTGTGGGCGAAATTGTTTCAAAATATAAGTTAATAAATTACATTGGTATTCATGAAACATTTCACAAGTCGGGTCAACCCATCGACGAAAAGTTTGATTGCCCCAAGGTATAAATCGACCATCTTGATCTTTTGCTAACCAATGAATAGCATCTGGTCTTTCGAGAAAAAATGTTTCATAATAAATAGGAAAACCCTGAATGTAAACGCTAGTCTCAATACCACGCTTAGCTGCAGCCTCTGAAAACTTTGCCGCCCTTTCAATCAAAGGCTTTTCATATTCAAGCCCGAAACCTTTAGTGCAGGGTATATGCGCATGGGTAATTCCTAGTTTCTCTAAAATATCTAAGTTTTCATTACTCGTCTCGCGTTCCCATCGCGCCCATTCATCCGCATTAGCATTACCCGTACGCAATCTATGAAAAATGGGCTCGTGAGCCCCAACGCCATAATGAATTCTTTTTGTCATAATTACCTCTTTTTAACTCTAAATCTATAAATGAAAACGATTGTATTCTGTAGCCACAAGCTTTTTACAAATTAAATCATATTTTACAATGCACAATGCTGAAATTCAGAAATAATAAATCAAAAATTATTGCGAAATGATATTATGGCTGATGGAAAAAATACTTTACACCGTTTGGCTAATTCTCGTTTACACAAGTAGGGGCATCCCCTTGTGGGTGCCCAAGAGAGGCCGATGGAGTGAAAAGAGTAATTCACAACTTGGATTCTTCATATTTCCTTTCTGTATTTAGTCACCTCCAGGGCACCTACAAGGGCGGTTCGACACTTCGAATGCCCCTACAGGATTAATAAAATATTGGGCAAAGCACTATTTCCACTAGCCTAATTCAAAATATGTCTTATAAAGTTTATACAAAAATGTATTTCAAACAAATAATTTAACAAACTAAGTTGCAATACATTCTGATTTTGGGGTAGTAGAGCAAAAATTGACAAGGCTTTCCTTTTCAGCCAAATCGTTAATAATTTGAGGCGTTAACATAGTTGATGCGTTTTCTAGGGAATCTGCAACGGCACGAATAAATCTAGCCGCTGGTGCACCACCCATGATTCTGCGATCAAAACTCATAGTAAGAGTCATTGTGGAACGAACCTCTATTTTGCCTTCAACCACAAATGGCCTTTCCTTAACAAGGCCAAATGAAAAGCCAATCGGCCATGGCCAATTGGCAATTAACATGTCAACACCATATTTTGCAGGCGATGAAATTAGCACTGAGCCTCCACGATACTTTACCCAAAGCGAGGGCATCCATTTAGGCAACCTGACAATATATTTAGCCAAAAAATTTGGACATTTTTTTATGATTGCTTGAAAAGAGGACCACTGTTTGCCATGAACACCTTGAGCTTTAGACAGGTCTTGCAGTTCAAGTGTGATTTTATCAAGCTCTAATAGATCAACATTGCGAATCGTGCCCACATAAACAGCTTGTTCTATTCCAGGCTGATCTTTCTCGCATGCTATAGAAATATCTGTTGTATATAATTGAATCAATCTCTTAAAAAATGGCCAATTCATAATTATCTTATTTGCGTAGCTATAAGTTTTCAAATTTTGAGCAATCGCTTTACTCACTAAAGCCGTATAACTCGGTTTAACACCAGTTTCTGCGTAAATTTGCTGCCTTAGTGTGTTACAAGATGTCATATCAACTTCTATTAACATCCCCACTTTATGATCACCACAGTTTTCAGCGTCTAAACAACTACTCATTTCAAAAAAGCGATTGCGTGAAAGCACATTGTAGCTACGCATATACGACCCTCAGTTAAGATTGATTTGAAAATAATTATTCAAATTTGAATCGGAAAAGCCAAAATATATTTTTTGTTCCTGAGTCATTGGTTTGCTTTGTCGTTTTAAATAATCAGCTACTAATAACTCTTGCTCATGATTAATAAAACTACCATATAGAGAACGCCCAATGGCCTTGTTTTGATCTTGCTTACTTTTTAATCGATGGCGTTCGTTTGTTAAAGATAAATGCATTAAAATTGCAGGCGCGCCTGACACATTCGGGTTTGGCTTATTCACGCTGCATTCTTCGAAATGCATTAAAGTTTTATAATATAAAGTATGTTTTGGGTTAACTTCAATAAACAAATTTTTACACTGCTTTACATGATATGAATAAATATAAAGATGGTTGAATAGCAATACCAATATTTCTTTAGAATGACGATAGGCTGGGTCAATGACAAATCTTGCAATCTCAGCAATTGTTCTTTGCTGCTCTTTAAAAACATTAATTTCCTTTTGAAAAAGACTCTCGGCTGGCAAATTACCATCATCATTAAATAATAAAGATACTGACCCGACGAGTTTATTATTCTGATCGAGAACAGTTAATAGAATCGTAGATTGATAAAAGTCCCAATTTCGAATCAGCCATTTCGATTCGTTCTTTTGTATGTAGCCTTTATCTCTATAAACTTTATATGCTAACCGAAAAACTTCTTCTCTTTGTTCAAGAGTTTGTGCTAACTTAATCGTAAATAGACTTGGTTTGTTTCGAATCACCTGGTTTTGCTGTGTTAAATAATTTTTAGTGGTTTTTAGACAAACCGAAACAGCTGAAGGCCTTTGTTTATCTTTCATCGAACTTCCTTTTTTATGCAATAACGCGTTTAGTTTTTCGACTTGTTTGAAAGCGAAGTAAAAAAGAACCCCAAATTTTTTCAGAATCATATAATCTCATTTTCGACTGCATTTCCCTTGTTTGCTGCTTTACGATTTGATCTTTCACACAACGATCCACAGCTTTTAAAAATGTAGCTGATGAAAAAGAATTTCGATCAAGAATTACTCCTACTTGATTTTCTTGTACGGCGTTTGCAACTAATCCCTGATCTGGGTTTTCTGGCAAACAGATGACAGGCTTGCCATAAAATAAACTTTGGTAAACAGTGCCACTGCCGCCATGACAAACTGTGATTTGACAATAGGGCAAAATTTGATTTGCGTTAATAAATGAATACATTTGACAATGATCTTTCAAATGCGGAATCTCATTAGCCAAACTAATTTGCGAATTGGTATTTATACCTGAAATTATTATTTTTCGATTTATACTGATTAATGCTTTTAATATTGCTTTTAAGGTTGTTAGAGAAAAAGCATCACCAGGTGTAATATATACATAGTTTAAATCACGAATATCGATTACAGTATTACTTTGCTGAGGCTGAAATAAGAGCGGTCCTAAATAGAAATGGTTGTCTGGTAAATTTTTGATTTTGACAAAATCTGGCGTGTCTGCTAAAGCCGTAAAATTACCATCCGTATAATGTTTACGAAAATCATTTTTCGGCTTCAAATTAAAACTCATTCTTACTTGGTCAAGTTCGCGTGCAAAAAACCTAAATGCAAAAGGTCTCAAAAAACCAAATATTTTCTCACGGTAATTCTTGGGTATATATTTAAAAATTCCATTTTGTGGTGCCATGAAGGAACAGGAATGCTTTGGATGCCAATAAGCATTTGCTATGGAAACTAATGGTTTTTGCGTAAGAAAAGCGCTAATCGGTGCCGTTAACCTAAAATCCGAAACGATTAAATTTGGCTTTACACAATTAATCAATTCAACTTCGCTATTGATGTATTTTAATAAATCATTTTTTGTATAAAAAAATTTGCCTTCATTGACTCGTTCGTAAAAAAGCTTGTCGCTTATGGTGTATAAAGATTTCGACGAAAAATCTTTAAGCTCTTGTTGATGCCCCACAAGGCATTTTTCTGAGGTTGCAAAATAGGTATCAATGCCTAACTTCTTTGAATAATTAGCTAACACCAATGGGCGCGTGAAATGGGCATTCGATACAGCTTCGGATAAAAATAATATTTTCATAGGCTACCTCTGTTTTTTTGACCATTAAAGCATTCTCTGTACCATAAAGTTCAGTCTTTCTTAGGTTTATACAAATCAATGACTTATGATAAAGTTCTGCTAAAATCCTTAGTGTAAACAAAAAATTATAAGGTAAATTTTAAGCTAAATTATAGGTTATTTTATGAAATATAGGTTTTTGGGGTATGATGAGATGTCATATCAAAATGAAGAAATTTACCAAATAGTAGGGTTATTGCCCAAGAATTTTCAAGTAAGGAATTAAGTTTTTTTAAATCAAGAAAAGAGAGTAATAGATGCACAAAATCGTAGAAGATTTCATAAATACAAATGAGCGACTTTCTATCATATTAGAAAAACATCACAACCCAAACGAATTTTTTGAATCCGTCTTTTGCAAATTAGGTAAAGGAATCAATATTGAAATTGTAGAACCAAGTTTATACGAAGATTTAGATCGAGCCATAATTTTCGGACATACAGACCCAGAGCTTTATCTATTATTTATTTCTTTTGCAATACCTTTTACTAGCATGCGTTTTCAATTGGAGCGGGCAAGAGTTATGATGTCTGTAGGAGAAAGCATTTCCCAAGAAGATTTGCACCCTATCTTAAAAGCTTATTATATCTTAGCTAAGGCTACACTGTATGCCCATGAGCTAAATTCCGTTATGAGCAATCAGTTATTAAAAGAATCATTGGCTCTAGCAGATCGACAATCCAAAAGATATAAAACGATCATGATAGGGGTTGCCACGATGATCTCTTTAGAAGGCAGACTAGCAGATCTACCAAATGAAGATTTAGAATTGCTAGAAAACCATGAAAATAGCAATGTAGAATCCGTTACCATAAATCTAAAAATTTCCAATTGCATTTATACTGGCAAATTTCGAGAAGGCTTTTTGCTTCTAGAAAAGTTACAAAAAAAGCTACACGGAGAATTTGAAACCCTACAAACAAATTCTCGTAGCCTGCTAAACATTTTATCTAGAGATTTTGACCCTAATCATTATGAAATGGAATATTTCAAAAATTATGTGGTGGCATATCAGTATTTATTGGAAGGCAAATATGAGTTAGCGCGGAACCTTTGTAAAGCTATCGAATCTGATATAAACAAGTTCAACATTAATATTCTATTCCGATTTTATTTACCCCTCCATATTGAGTTGTCTGAAAAAAATAGAGGGAAAGCTCGATTTTTATATAGCGAAATGCTTTCCAATTATGGGCCTAGTTATATGGATGACTTTTTTTTAGCACGGTTGTTTTTATTGGAAGGAGAAAAAGAAAAAGCTAAATTTATATTTGCTAGGCTAATAGAAAACACTAAAAAATATGACGCAATAAATCGTTTACATTTTGAAATGCAATTTGCAAAAGAAATAAGCGCATCTGATTTATTATATTTATTACATGGCACAGAAAATGAAAATGTTAAAAATGATGATCAAGTACATAAACAAATTGATAATCAGGAAAACACGCAAACTTCAGAAAATTTTAAGTTAATTGGCAATAGCAAATCATTGAAGCAAGTAAAATTATTAATCAAAAAATTCTCCCAAATTAGCGAACCTGTTTTAATCACTGGCGAAACAGGTACAGGCAAGGAACTTATCGCGCATGCTATTCACAATCACGGCTTACATGCTACCGAACCATTTTTAGCCATTAATTGTGCCGCCTTAACCGAAACTCTACTCGAATCTGAATTGTTTGGGTATGAAGCTGGTGCCTTTACAGGTGCACAAAAAGAGCGAGCTGGAATTTTTGAAGCTGCAGGCAAAGGCACCGTATTTTTAGATGAATTTGGCGATATTAGCCAGAAACTACAAAGTTCATTGTTGCGTATTTTAGAATCTAAAGAAATAAGGTTAATCGGTGGCACAAAAAACAGGACTATAAATTGCAAAATAATTGTTGCTACTAACTCTAATTTAAGTCAAGCTGTCGACGAAAAAAAGTTTCGCGAGGATTTATATTTTAGACTAAAACGATTTGACATCAAAACGCCTCCCCTACGCGAACGAAAAGAAGATTTACCTGAACTAATTGAATACTTTTTAAATAGAGGAAAAGTAAACGCTGTCAATAAAATTGTCGTTACTGAAAATCTTTTAGAGCTCCTAATGAAATATGATTGGCCAGGAAATATTAGAGAACTTAAAAATGAAATGGAAAGACTTCAAATATTAAACCCTGATAAAAATATTCTTGATGTTTCAGATTTTGATTTTGAACATTTAAAAATTCAGAATTTTCAAAGAAGAACTCCTGAAATTTTGGATTCTGAAAAATCTTTACCTAAAAATCCCAGTCAACAAGATAACGAAGAATCTAGAATTTTAAAAATACTGAATGCAAGTAATAAAACTGAAAAAAGACATGAATATATGAGAGAGCTTTTTGAAAAATACAAAAAATTAAGTCGTCGACAATTGATTGAAATTTTAAAAATAAGCTCTCTAACAGCTACTAATGATTTAAAAGAGTTGTGTTCACAAGGTCATATTGAAAAAATTAAACCAACTAAAAGTGTACGCTCCCATTATTTTCAATTAAAGCAGATCAAATAAAACAAAATAGATCATCGACTCTTAAACAAAATACATTCAAGGCTGAATTAAATACAACTGAAGTGTTTCAGCTACAACCTGCTCACCAGAAAATGATCTATTTCTTTTAACTCACTACCCTTTGATGCTGACAAAGTTGCAGATTTTAACTTTTTACAGTAACCAATTCTTCAGCAGCAATATTGGGTTTAGCTCTTGGATGAAAAGCTTTTCCCTTGCTTGTTTCTAAACATTCTACCCAACGACTAGCCCAAAGTTCATGGCTCTTTGCCATTTGAAGAAGTTCTTTTTTAGAGCGTACAGCAAAATCTGGGTAAAACGATCTACCCGTAGGTGTACCTGTTTTCTGATATCTCAGATCAATATTCCAACGAACTTTATCGCTTTCATTTACTAAGCCCCTATGTGGTGTCATTTTATTCATAAAAACAACGCCACCTTTCGGGCATTCGGCACATATTTTATCCTCTAGAGGTAACAAATCTGGTCGAATCGTTGTGCCATATTCTGGGTGTGCAACATGTTCTAAATACCCCTTTTGCCATGAATTGGGTATTATTTCCATACAACCCATTTCTTTTGTGGCATCCAATAACGGAATCCAACAAGTTACAATTTCAGAGGCTTCAGCCTCTTCTAATGTTACCCCAGCATCTTGATGCCATGGCACAACACCTTCCATACCTTTTATATCTTTTGCAGCATTATTAGGCATTTTTGCCCTTAAATGTTGTATCGGACTACAAGTAATTTCCGGGCCAATCAAACATTCTAATGCATCTAACAAATTTGCATTACTTAAAAATTTATGCATCGCTTTACCACGAAAATTCATAATATCCATATCTCTTACAACTTCGCGACATTCTGAATAAATTTTTGCAATGCGGTATTCAAAAGGCAAATGGGAATATATAGAAGTAATCTTTTTTGCATTAAACAGTTCCCTTGCTCTACCGTCAACAAACCCATTAATTTCATCAATAACAGGTTGAAGATCAGAATCTTTTAAAACATTTTTTGCTATTAAAACCCCTGAAGTCTGAAATTGTTTAATTTGCTCTTGAGTTAGTACCATTTTGATTCTCCTTCTAGAATTTTTGAAATAAATATATGATATATCCTTTTTTCTTCAAAAAAATGGTATAATTATCAAATTCTTTGTATTATTTATCCCTATGATTACTGAACACTTTATCAACAACCCAAGCCGAAACCTCGATACGGGTATAATAAGTATAGCCCACTTAGGGCAGATGTATCGTTGCAGAATAATTCATGGTGCTTACAGAAACATCCCATCCACAGGTGTATTAAAAAGCAACCTACATAAACATAATGTATACCATTTTGTCTTTATCAGTGGTGGCGCAGGTCATGTCATACTAGATAACGAAACCATCAAAGTCGAGCCTGGTTGGCTTTTAATTACTTCACCTGATCAATTCCATGATTTCGGAAATTTACCAGGAGACTCCAAAGATTATTGCGAAGTAACTTTTGAGTTTTTAAATGAAAAAGGAGATGCCCTGACAATACCATTTAGCAAGGTGCTAGAAATATGGAGTGGTCGTTCTTGTCAAATTATAGATCGAGTATTTGTGAAGCCAGAATTGCACCATCTTATTATACCTAAATTCCGTGATTGTAATGGTAATTTCTGTTGTTTTTTCGTTGGTGTCTGATTTTTAATATTACTTTTTTTATAAAAAACTAAAAAAAGAATTTTGTGATTTCTTTTTTTTGACGATTTTTTA